>OHWS01000075.1_pt1 | contig 44518 bp, 36 predicted proteins | sample 1579751 | NCBI WGS metagenome assembly OHWS01 (sample SAMEA3882517, study PRJEB24775) | human gut metagenome | biome: human-associated habitat; feature: intestine environment; material: feces | place: Netherlands | collected 2009/2010
GACAACAACTGAGCTATCGAACAAAACTTCGAACAACTGGCTTAATGGCATTGCCCCTTGTCCTCCTATAGCTGCTGCGACGTGTATCCTTTCCGATAATTATCCGTCCCCTGTGATTCTGGTTGTAATACCAGCCCAGATAACGTCCAATTTTATATGCATGATCCGCGGTCAGTACTTTGTTTGCCTCACCGCAAAAAACGTCTGTTACGAAATATTTTCCCATTTATGTTTGCCATTTAGACAAAATGAACTACAACTTAAATAAAACTTTTTGGATGAACAACTACCAAATTAGTAATAAATTATCTATGATGCTTATTTTTCGCATCAATACACTTATTAATATACTCAATCATACTATCAAATTTTTTATTTCCAAGCTTTTGATAATTTTTACTTCCATTTTTAATCATAGCATTTTTATATATTTCGCATAACACTGCATTTGACAAAGTATATTCCAATGAAATTTTTTTTACTTTTTTATTTGTATTTATAGTTGTTTGAAATTTGGCTATATCTTCACTACTACTTATTCTGCTAAAAACATTACTATACTCTAAATAACAAATCAAAAGTTTCAAAACATTTCTTAACTTTTCGGATTCAATATAATCATCTATCGTTTGAATAATTACATTTCTATCTCTCTCTCTAATATCATTATCAAGTAAAATCTTATACAATCCCATTAAATCTTGTATGCTTTCAATAACTTCATACCGTTTCTTCCAAATAGGATTGCTCCCTCTCATAACTATTTTTTCCTTCTTCCCTTGTTTAAATATATAAAATATTTTATCTTGAAATAAATCTGCCCAGACATTCTTCCAACTTCCAATAACAAACAATAATACTGTTATAACTAATATTATATAAACAAATGAGATAGGTACATTTGTATTTCCCCAAAAATGCATCAATAATCCCATACCTATAAAAATAATAACTGTTATGCTCATCCATACTGAACAACTTAAAGTTATCCACTTATTCTTTTCAATTTTTCTTGATTTTATCTCAACCTTATCAATTTCTTTGCCCTTCCCTGCTATCTTTATATATTCCTTTTGAATTTTTTCAAGCAGATATTCGCTTATTGCTTTTAATGGGATCTCATTTACTATATTTTCATTTTCTATCTTATAACAATCATTAATTCTATATCTAAGCGCATTAAATGCCTTTAATTCACTCTTGGTTACTCGAGTAAACATTCTTACCATTTCGCAGAACAAACACAATATATTAAGGTTCCATAACCAATATGTGATTTTTGTCACAATAACAATTAACAGTTTTAGGCTACCAGCCATGTATTCGATTCGATACACCCCAATTCCAATCATGATTATTATTGAATTAATACTTATAAACTGCAAAATATCTGGTAAAAAAGTATTATTTAATACATCTTGTATACTAATTCCCAAATAGATTTTCTTTTTCAGCGCCAAAACTAAACTATATGCTGAAGCAACCGCCAAATCAGTAACAAAAACCTCTTTTCCCTTACTAATTGGTAAAATATAACTTATTTTAGATATATCAACAATTTTTAAATTTCCCATAAAAAGAAAAATTACAGTTAATAATAAAATCACACCTATTGTTATTATCCAATATAACAAAGGTAACAATTTATTATCTTTTAAATTTATTCTTTCTTGTATCCTATTGCCCCAATAAAATTTTATATCTCTTGTTTCTTCCTTGGGCTTATTAGATAGTAAAATCAAAACTAAAAGTACAAAGGGTATATATGTAAATAATAATACTTCTGAAATATTTTCACTCATATTTTGTTTCTCCCATCATCTGTTCATCCTCGTTCTTTTCAGTTGCAGCTCTTATCATTGTCATAATTTTCATTTGTAATTTTCACATTATCCTTATACAATTTATTTGTGATTTTATGCATGAGAAGACAAGTTCCAACAAAAGACTCAAAACTACCATGGTATATAATATGTCAAGAGCCATCAGAGAAGTGTGGGCATATATTCGTTCTTGACTATCAGCTCTTGTTTCTATATCAACATTCGGTTTAGACACATGATTTCCAGCTTACCACGTACTTTGCCCCAGTTGAGAATCGGTTTTGTCCATTTTTTACTCTCAAAAGTTTCCTAAAATAGCGGCTTCATCAACTTATCAGTGATATTCAGATACCATTTCTTCGCCAAACTTCAAATTCCTGAATATTCTCTATGGTTTCTAAAATCTGTCAAGTGGTTATTTAATGTCTTAGTATTATCTAGAGTTTATGCTTTTAATGGGATCACCCCCTTTTACTCTTTAACCGCGCAAACTCCTTTTATACTCTCATACGCTTAGACTTAACTTTTAGGTCTAAATTTTTGATAAATATTAGGTATTAAATCCATTAAATCGAATTTTAAAAATAACCTCTATACTTGAACTATACAATTCTTTGAATTTCTTCATCAGTATAATGTCCTTCCAAAGCTCTTATTGCATGCTGTGGAATATAAAAATTATTTTTTTTAAGAATATCTAAAACTGCCGATTTTTCTCTATTATTAAAACCAAGTAAGTCAAAACATTTTTTTACATAATTTGAATTCAAATAATACTCACCATTTTTATCATAATACGGATCTATTTTTTCAGTTTTTCCCCCTATATTCTGTAAAATATGATCAATAATTACTAAATATGTTTGAATTATGTTTTCATTTAATGTTCCATTAAAAATGCGAAATTCCACCGTTAAATAATCGGTGGTTTTAGTTGAATAGTTAATGCTATGATAACGACTAGAAAAAAAACAATTTATGAGATTGTTTATATTTTCATCAAAATTTGACGCATTTCCTATTTCTTCTCTAGCTGTATTAGCAGATTTGAAACCTTTTCTCCAAAATAATTCATCCTGTGACGCTACTGCGGAATAATGAAATAGTCTCTCTTCAGATACTTCTCTATTCTCTCCCGCTGCAACACACAATATCAAAGGTTCCAGATAAACATACAATTTCTGTAAATCATTAAACGCTATTGGACTTTTCATAAAACACTTCCTGTTTACATGTATATGTATGGAACAAACTTCATTTATCTTTCCTTTTAATTGTATTTTTATTAAATTCACAACTTCTCTTATTTGCTTCCACGTTTCTACTTCTTCTTTAAAAATAGGTGATATTAATTCCTTTTCGCATTTTAAAGATTCATCTTTATTACGACAACATTCCCTACAAAAATTCCATTTTTGATAATTTTTCTTTTTGTTTCGACTACAAGCCTTAGAAATCATTTTTTCCAAAGGAAAACCATTTTTTTCAAGACATTTTATTATATCATTTTCTGACATTTCGCTCTCAAACTCTATTTCAATGCCAAATTCTATGCCTTCAAGATCAAGTACCTCTCGAAACAAATATTCTGGTTTTTCGTATACCGCAATAAGTTTCGAATAATCATCTTTACTTGGTTCTCTGTCTATTTTCTCTTTTAATTTTTTATATATCTTTTCTATCATCATTTGCCACTTAATACTATTTTTCTATACTATCTTGCTTGCACGTTCCAAACTTATATCAAGTATAAGCATAAACCTTAATAAAAAGTCAAGTAAAATTATAAGATTAATTTGTTTTGACTATAAAATTTAAAATAAAATCCCGAATCATTACTCCATTTCTTATTCACTATACCATCTGCAAAAATCTTCATGGCAATTCGTAACATCAAACAATTCAGAATTTACATAATTATGACATTTTGGGCACTTATATATCATAGTATATTCACCACAATTCAAGCAAAGCCCACGTGCATAGTTGCTATTATATTCAATATTCAGAGCGTCCCCAATTACCATTTTTTCTCCGCAATTACCACATTTTACAAATGCATATGCAGAAGGAATATCAAAATTAGCCAAGCATCGCGCACAAAATTTGTATGGTGTAAGAGTATTGGCACCACAAATTGGACACATATATAATTTGTCATATTCTTCTTGCAAGAATATTTGGAGTTCTTTATTATATACAGAATTCTTAAGTAACTTTGAATATTCCCTACTATTAAGATATTCTTGTACAAATGTACGATACTCTTCATCCGTTCTATCACTTAATATAACTCCCAAAATATGTATAAGAACATAGATCAAATCACTTTCCATTTGTTGAATTTCATCATTTGAGAATACATAGGACGAATGTAAAATCCGATTTCGATATTTCTGAAATCTTTCCATATACTTATATTGGGGCTTTTCGAAATTATATGCCTCAAAGTTCCCTTGAGGCGTTTTAAGAAAATTCTTTAAAGAATCATACTCTTTAATTTTTAAATTATTTTCTTCATACAATCGTTGCAATTCTTTTTCCGAAAGATTTGCCTGTTTTTCTACGAGAATTGTTCTCAAGCCAAAATTAGTTGCCAACGAAGACTTCAACGCAAGTTCCATGGAAATTTGCATATTAATAATCGCTAATATCATATTCCGCCTATCCGATACTCCACGGTTTATGTAGCTAATTGCTTCATCCAAGAAAAATATAGCATTTTGAAAAAGTCCCTTTATAAATTCGCTTTCAAACATCATTAGTTTTCACATACCTTTCACGAATCATTATCTAAACATTTCCTATAAAGTGATTCTAAAAGTTTAGATAATCTTGCAAATTATTTTGACATTCTTGCTCTTTATATATTTTATCATAAACTATTTTCCATTCACTTGATTCAGATAAAATTTCTTTTGTCTTACAAACAAACTCATCTTCTGTATCACATCCAATTTCCGGATAATCCAAAACAAGTTCATGCATTCCTCCCACGTCCGTCAGCAAAACCGGAGTTCTTAATATAAAAGTTTCTCTTGTAACTATTCCAAAACCTTCCCAATCCGATGTCACTAACACCACCTTTGCCTGCTTCATATATGGATATGGGTTTTTACAGAATCCATTCATACAAATATTTTTTTCCAAGTGAAGACTTTCAATTCTGCCCATGCATTCCTCATATAATTTCCCATTCCCTATTGAATAATCCGGCCTCCGTGTCTATTCTACACCGGGCTTCTGTACTTTCATTCAAAACAGCCAGAAAGTTCTTCATACGCAGGGATTCCGGCAGGCACATCGATATTATCCGGCTGATGATGAAATATGTCCACGCAGTGAAAGACAGGTTCCGGCAGTTTCAACGGCCTCTCCGTGGAATCAGCGCAATTCATTTTGGATATCGGTAAGTTCTGCAACTGAATATCCTTCTTTTTGGCAGATGGACAGCATCTGTCTTTTTGGCATACCTGTTTTTGGCTTTTTGAGTTCAAAATATCGGATATTTGACAACAACTGAGCTATCGAACAAAACTTCGAACAACTGGCTTAATGGCATTGCCTCTTGTGTAAACCAAATGTCATATGATAATCATTTCTAAACTCAATAATAAAGTCTAAAAATTGTGTATATTTTGTTGGCAAATCATGTTCTAAATCGAATCCATTTCCAATCATTAGTATCTTCATATTACCCCCATCGTAAATCCTCAACCACACCTTTTAAACAGTATTACTTTTTATCATTTCACTTAAGTCATTTTGGACATCTAAATAGCTTTCTACGAAAACATCTTTTCTCTATTCTCGCACAATTTATAAGCAACATTCCACCCCTCCTCCAACAACTCCTCCCTTTCCCTGGCAATCCTCTCCAACTCATTCTTCATTATTTTGCTTATTTGACTCTTTTCATAAACTTGGAATGAATAATTAAATTTTCGAGGGGCAAACGCTCGCTCAACTAATTCTAGATAAGTCGCAGAGTATTCATTTCGTTCTAATAACTTTATTTTTTCTCTATAAATATGTAAAATAATACCTTGTTCATTCTCCTTTATGCCGTATTTTATTCTCGAATAATATCCTTTCTTCCATTTAGTTGTCGTCTGCTCAAACAGCTTTTCAAATTTTTTCAAACTTCTTCTTTTAGAAGGTAAACGATGCCAATTATCCCCCAAAAGGATTATCGCCATCATAGACATTCCCAATATAAATCCCCAAACGCCTCCTTGTATATTGTGCTGAATTGATATTGACATGTTTTCGACAATACCAATCCAAACAATCATCAACACCGGGAATAAAAACATGGAGCCTAAACAGCATATCAAGTTTGTCAATTCTTCTCTTGACTCTTTCTCTTGTATTGTTTTTAATTGCTTTCCCCATTGTGGAATATTAAATTCCATACCAAATCCAACCCAAATGCCTAATAAGACATTTGTCCACATTACGAAAGATTTACTTATCATGTCTGTCAATATATTATTCTGATGAACATTTCCTATCTCCATACAGTATATTATAGGCATTGCGAAACATATAATTGTAAAATAAAACTTCTTTATCCACTGATGACGCCTTACAAAATATTTAAATTCGATTTGTCGAATCCAAGCATTGTATATTATTGACGATAAAATCATAATCGGAATAAGTAATCCTCCAGTTTGAACAAACAAACATACTATTCCTCTCCACCCAAATGGCATAGTTGTAATCTTCAAACAAACATCCGACAAAAAATCATTTACTAAAAATAACGATATCGTAATAATTGATGTTGCAAAATGAACCCATATCCAACCATATGGATTCAGCTTGTGTATAATTACAATTTCACTTTTACTTTTACATTTTTTATAACCAATATAACCAAATAGAATACTTGATATAATAAAACTTATAATACCAAACATTTCACTCGCTCCAATTGCATTATAATTAATAGACACACAATAACAAGTATTATTTATCCTTCTGTCTTCTTTTCAACAAAAACACCTACGCTCATATATGATATCTATCTTTAAATCATGCTCCAGCATACCCCAGCATTGCATTCCGCAACTCATCCATTTTCTTCTCCGAATCTTTAATGTCCGTTCCAACAACGCCGAAGTAGAACTTGATCTTCGGCTCCGTTCCTGACGGGCGCACACAACACCATGCATTGTCAGAAAGTTCATAATATAATACATTGCTATTCGGAAGTCCTGTCTCTGTTACAGCGCCGGTTGCGATCTTAGTTCTTGTATCCTTCTTGTAATCGCGGAGTGCAAGCACCTCCCAGCTCCCGATTGTTTTCGGCGGGTTGTTACGCATCTCGTTCATCATACTCTGGATCTTCTCGGCTCCGTCCATTCCTTTAAGTGTCATGGTCTCAAGCCCTTCCTTATAATATCCGTACTTCTCGTACAGTGAGATCATCTCATCCCAAAGCGTCATATGGTTGGACTTGCACCATGCTGCAACCTCACAAAGCATCATGACTGCAACACAGGCATCCTTATCTCTTGCGTAAGTTCCGGCAAGACATCCGTAGCTCTCCTCAAGACCGAACACATACTCATAAGAATTCTGTTGCTCGAAGAATTTGATCTGCTCACCGATATACTTAAATCCGGTCAGAACCTCTATCAGTTTCACACCATATGTCTTCGCGATTGCCTTTGCCATATCAGTGGTAACAATCGTCTCAACCAATGCACCGTTTGATGGAAGTGTTCCGTTTGCCTTTTTCTCTCTTAAAATATATTCTGCAATCAGCATTCCGGACATATTTCCGGTAAAGCTTACATACTCGCCGCTCTTCGTATCCTTAGCGTATACGCCGAGACGATCTGCATCCGGATCTGTTGCAAGAACGATATCTGCATCCACTTCCTTAGCAAGCTTTAATGCAAGTTCAAATGCCTTCGGTGACTCCGGATTCGGATAAGATACGGTCGGGAAGTTGCCATCCGGAAGCTCCTGCTCCTTCACAACATAAACCTTCTCGAAGCCGAGTTCCTTTAACACGCGATGCACCGGAAGATTACCGGTTCCGTGAAGCGGCGTATAAACGATTGTGATATCCTTCGCCATTGCCTTAATGATCTCTGGATGAATGGACTGCTTCTTCAGTTCTTCCATGTAACGATCATCAATCTCTTTACCGATCGTGTGATACAGACCTGCGGCCTCTGCAGCTGCCTTATCCATTGTCTTAACCTGTGCAAAATCTGTTACCTTTGCAACCTCTGCAAGAATATTCTTGTCGTGTGGAGGTGTAATCTGTGCACCATCCTCCCAGTAAACCTTGTATCCGTTGTACTCGCGTGGATTATGGCTTGCAGTAATAACGATACCTGCAATACATCCAAGCTCGCGAACCGAGAAAGAAAGTTCCGGTGTCGGGCGAAGCGACTCAAAGTGATAGGTCTTGATTCCATTTGCATTTAGGCATAACGCAGCCTCATCCGAGAATTCCGTTGACATAATTCTTGAATCATAAGCAATTGCCACACCCTTATCCTGTCCGTTCTGTGAGATAATGTAGTTTGCAAGTCCCTGTGTTGCCTGACGAACGGTGTAAATGTTCATTCGGTTGGTTCCTGCACCGATGACTCCTCGCAAACCGCCAGTACCGAATTCCAGCTGACGATAGAAACGATCCTTGACCTCTTCATCGTTCCCCTCAAGCGCCTTTAATTCCTTCTTGGTATCCTCATCAAAGTAGCTGTCTGTGCACCACTTGGTGTATGTATCCATATAGCTCATTTCTTCGTTTCTCCATATTCCGTTTTCTATAGCAACTCGTTGTGTCCATCTTCCTTCAACTTATCAACAATCAGCTTCACATCCTGCGCCCGGTTCTTATCACACACCAATATCGCATCCTCCGTCTCAACAATAATCAGGTTATCCACCCCTATCGTTGTAATCAGGCGCTTCTTAGAATATGTAATACAATCCTTTGTATCAATCGCCAGATGATTTCCAGCTACAATATTTCCATTGTCATCCGTATCATGAAGCACCCCAAGGTTGTCCCAGCTTCCGACATCACTCCATCCCATATCCGCAGAAATAACTTTTACAATATCACTCTTTTCCATGATTCCATAATCAATCGAAATACTTGGAATAGCCGGATAAATTTCATTGATTGCTTCCATCTCTGAGTCAGTTCCCATTGCATCCCCAATTTTCACCAGACACGCATACACCTCTGGAAGGAATTTTCTAAACTGTTCCAAAATAACCGATGCCTTCCATACAAACATACCACTGTTCCATGCATATTCTCCACTTGCAACATACTTCTCCGCTGTCGCAAGATCCGGCTTTTCCTTAAATTCGATTACCTTTTTGGCAATCCCTTCTTCTGATTTGTCAAACCGAATATATCCATATCCAGTGCAAGGATAAGTCGGTTTGATTCCCATCGTAACAAGAGATCCACCCTCAGCAACCTCAATTGCCTCTTTCAGTGTCTGCGTAAACGCTTCCTGCTTCTGAATATAGTGATCCGAAGGGAAAATACACATAACACCATCTCCATATTTCTTGATAATCTCAAAAGCTGCATATCCAATACATGCTGCAGTATTTCTAGCCGCTGGTTCTCTCAAAATATGATCATTTTTCACACGTCCATCTGTAACAACTTCCATTTTCGAAGCCTGCGTTACATTCGTCACAATAAAAATATCCGATTTATCACAAACTGTTGCAACACGATCAATGGTTTCATTGATCATTAAATCTTTTCCACTTAAATTTAAAAGCTGCTTTGGCTCCGCCTGTCTTGATAACGGCCAGAAACGTGTTCCGCCACCGCCTGCCATAATCACTCCAAATGTTCTCATTTATCATTTTCCTCCCTAAATCTGATAAATTTTAAATACTTTTTGTTCTCCAATAATCCAATGTTTCACGAATTGTCTGTTCCAATGAAATCTCCGGTTTCCATCCGGTTGCTTCATATACCTTCGTTGTATCAGCCTCTATAATCGGCACATCTACCGGACGCAGCCTTTCTGGATCAACCTCCACTCTAATTTCAACTGACGAATGATCCAGAATACATTTTAGAATATCCTCTATTGCAATCGCATGCCCGCTTCCAATATTATACGTCTCTCCGGCACATCCCGATTTCATAAGAAGTGCATAGGCACGAACCACATCCCGCACATCGGTAAAATCACGTTTTGCACTCAGGTTTCCCACCTTCATAACGGGTTCTCTATTGCCCGCCTCAATCTCTGCTACCTGCTTGCAAAAATCCGCGACAACAAAAAGCGGCAACTGATTCGGTCCAATATGATTAAATGCACGAACCATCATAACATCCAGACCATATGCATCTGCATAAATTTTAGCAAGCATATTCTGACAGACTTTCGTTGCCGCATAAATATTTCCCGGACGCGGCACATTGCCTTCCTTAATCGGTGTCTCACCCGGTAAAATATGTCCATATTCTTCTCCTGAACCAATAAACAAAACACGAGGCTTATGTTCTAACTCTCGCAGGGCTTCTAGGATATTCACCCCACCCTTCACATTTACATCAACGGTAAGAGCTGGATTCTTCCATGATACAGAAACAGAACTCTGCGCCGCTAAATGATAAATATAATCTGGACGAATCTCTCGAAACAATGCAACAATCGATTCCTTTTGTAAAATATCCAGATCACACACCTGAATGCTGTCCATATCGACACCATCTACTTTTACCTGCTCCCTCGGCATCTTGGTCACTACAACATCCTGCCCCAAGTCATTCTTTAAATGTCTCACCAGATACGCGCCGACAAAGCCAGCTCCACCTATAATTAAAGACTTCATTTTTTCTCCTTTTAGCCGAAAAGGGATATTTCATCTCTGAAATATCCCTTGCTTTCTATTATATAATCTTATTTTATTCCTTCAACATCTTCTCTGTCTTAGCAATCTTAAGATCATGTTCAGCCATAATTCTTACAAGGTCTTCATAACTTGTCTTCTGTGGATTCCATCCCAGTTTCGTCTTTGCCTTTGTAGGATCTCCCCAGAGATTAACGACATCTGTAGGGCGATAGAAATCCTGGCTGACAGCGACAACCGCTTTCCCAGTTGCCTTATCAATTCCCTTCTCATCGATGCCCTGGTCCTGACCTCAATATCAATCCCGACATGCTTGAATGCAAGTGTAGCAAATTCACGAACCGTGTGCTGAACACCAGTCGCAATCACATAATCGTCCGGCTCATCCTGCTGAAGGATCAGCCACATACACTCTACATAATCCTTTGCATATCCACAATCGCGCTTGGAATCAAGATTGCCAAGATATAAACACTCCTGAAGTCCCTGGGAAATGCGTGCTGCTACCAGTGTGATTTTTCTTGCAACAAAAGTCTCCCCACGACGCTCCGACTCATGGTTAAAAAGAATACCATTTGCGGCAAACTGACCATATGCATCACGATACTCTCTCATCATCCAGAAACCATACTGTTTTGCAACAGCGTATGGGCTGAATGGATGGAACGGAGTATTCTCATTCTGAGGTACTTCCTCCACCTGTCCATACAGTTCAGACGTCGAAGCCTGATAAATACGTGTCTTCTTATCAAGTCCAAGCTGATGAACCGCATCCAGAATACGAAGGACACCAATTGCATCCACATCCCCAGTATAAATCGGCACATCAAAGGAATTTCCTACATGTGACTGTGCCGCAAGGTTGTAAATCTCATCCAGCTGCACTTCATTGATAATGCGGACAATGCTATTTCCGTCTGAAAGATCTCCGTCATGAATCTTAATCTTATTTGCTGCAAGCAAATGATCAATTCTCTGTGTATTCGAGATGGAAATACGACGGGTAATTCCATGCACCTCATATCCTTTCTCTAAAAGGAACTCTGCTAAATAACTTCCATCCTGACCGGTGCTTCCTGTAATTAATACTTTTTTCATATTTGTAGTCCGCCTTTCTTCGAAAGGTACCAATGCGTCATAAACCAACTTGGCTAACTTTCACTTTCAATTGTATTTTTCTTCTGAAACAATTCTTCTATAACATATTATTGTAGCCTATAGAATAATCCTACTCACAATTATTACAAAATATCTTGTATTACTTGCACCATTTCATCCACATACTTCGCACAAAGATCATCACTCTGCGCCTCAACCATTACACGGATCACCGGCTCCGTACCACTCTCACGCAAAAGGATTCTTCCATCCTCCCCCAGCGCAGCGGTGATCCGCTCCTTTTCTTCCTGCACATGTGCATTTCCTGTAACTGCCGCCTTATCCTCCACCTTTACATTCTGCAAAAGTTGCGGATACATCTGCATTCCACGGCACAGCGTACCAAGGCTTTGCTTCTTCTCCAAAATTACTTCCATCAACATAATTGCCGTCAGAATTCCATCCCCAGTCGTCGCATGCTTACTGAAAATGATATGCCCGGACTGCTCTCCGCCGAGCACATATCCATTCGCAACCATTGCTTCATTCACATACTTGTCCCCGACTGTGGTCACACATACCTCAATACCCTCACGTTTCATTGACTTGAACAATCCCATATTGGACATGATCGTAGCAACAACCGTATTGTTCTGCAGACGGCCGCACTCTTTCAAGTACTTACCGCAGACATACAGGATATAATCCCCATGCACTTCCATGCCGTTCTCATCCACAGCGATACAACGATCCGCATCTCCGTCAAAAGCAAAGCCGCAGTCCAGATTTTTCTCCCGCACCAGCTTCTGCAAGTTCTCAATATGTGTAGAACCACAGCCCATATTGATATTGGTGCCGTCCGGCTCATTGCCAACCACATATGTTTTCGCGCCCAGTGCATCAAATACACTCTTTGCAATATTGAACGTACTTCCATTGGAGCAGTCCAGCCCCACACGCATGCCATCGTAAGATCTGGTTGCCAGGGAAATCAGATATCCGATATAGCGGTTTCTGCCAATTGCATAATCCTTCGCGACACCAATCTGCTCCCTCACAGCAAAAGGAAGTTCTCCCATCTCACCATCTATGTACTTCTCCAGTGCTGCTTCCACTTCTGTCGATATCTTGTGTCCCTCTCCATCCATAACCTTGATTCCATTGTCATAATATGGATTGTGACTGGCAGAAACCATGATCCCACAATCAAAATTCTCGGTTCGAACCACATATGCTACACTCGGTGTGGTGGTCACATGCAGTAAAAACGCATCCGCTCCGGAAGCTGTAATTCCTGCAACCAGCGCATACTCAAACATATAGCTGCTGCGTCTTGTATCTTTTCCAATAATGATCCGCCCCTTGTGGTTCTGATTGTAATACCAACCCAGGTAGCGCCCAATCTTATATGCATGATCTGCTGTTAAAATCTTGTTGGCTTCTCCACGGAAACCATCGGTTCCAAAGTATTTTCCCATAATTTTCCTTTCGCCTACCTTTATGTCATATGTCACATCCAATACGCACATTTACTATTTCGGCTTCATCATATATTCTTTCTTTGACACTCTCAGTTCTTCTTTCCCTTATCTTCTGTAAATATAAAAAGTTTACTAAAAATAAATGTCCCAACAATAATTATTACACTATCAACAATTTTGACCCAAACTATATCTATTTTGCAAACTTTATACAAAAACCACAGTAACACACTATCAGCCAAAAGTGATCCGCCTCTCATTGCAACATATTTAATTCCTTTTTTTGCCTTATCTGATCTGTCATTATTAAAAACGAAAAATAAATTAAAGAAATATGAGAAAATTATTGCTATAATATAGGAAATAACATTAGCACATAAATATTGCATATCCAAATATATAAACAAATAAAATAATACTAAATTGATTCCACTTGATACGCATCCCCAAAAACCATATTTAATTATTTCAACAATTTTTTCTTTCATCTTCAAATTTCAAATAATACCTTTTTATAATTTTCTGCCCACAACTTATTACCATAATATTTTTCTACTTCTTCGACAGATTTTACATAGCGGTCTTTATGATCTAATACTTCTATAATACACCTCGCAAGATCCTCATAATTTCCTCTTTTAGAAACTAATCCCCCTCCAGTTGTTTGAACAATTGTCCTTACCCCATACAAATCAGACGAAACAACAGGTGTTCCACATCTCATTGCTTCAACTTGCACCATTCCAAATGCTTCTAATGAATTTACACTTGGCAAAGTAAATACATCCAATCCCGAAAAAAACTTTTCCATTTCTTCTTCTGGCAGCTTTCCAAGAAATACAACATCCTTCAAATTATTTTCATCTATATATTTTTTTAGTGAAGGATAAATACTTCCTCCTACCACAGACTTATAATCACCTGCAATATGTAATACAACGTCATCTCTCTGTTCCTTTATAATTTTGTATGCCTTTAACAATACATCAATACCTTTTTCTTCCACAATTCGTCCACAGAAGCCTATTACCTTTGTACTTGGATCTCTTTCAACCTGTTTCGGAAAATATTCTTTTATTGGAGTTGCACATCCAGTAATTTTATCAATATATTTATACATAATTCTAGAATGTTTTGCATAGTCCATACTAGAACTTATAATTGCTCTTGAATGATTGAAACATATCTTATGAGATACATCCATCGTTTTAACAATAAAGTTATTTAGGATTCCTTGGGGCAAATTTACATCACAATGATATGTGGTAACAATTTTTTCTTTAGGAATAAGTAAAGAAATAATCCCTGACTCTAGCATGGGGCAATGCAAATTTACCACATCTGCTTTTTGAGCTAATTTTCTTGCTAGTGTAATATATTGCAAGCTTACCGTTCCCTTACTAATCTTAAATAGCACTTTTGCTCTATACACATGTACACCATTTATTTCTTCATACGATTGTAAATTTGCATGATTTGATGTCAAAACTGTCACATTATGCCCTTCTCTCGCAAGCATCTCTGCTTCCATTCTTGCAACCTCTGTTACACCACTGACATAAGGCACATAGTAATTTAAAATGATCAAAATACTTTTTTTCATTATCAATTCTCCCATAAATTAATTTTATTCTTTTTTATCAAAAAGGCACTATCAGCTATCTCTGCCAAAGGCATATCCGAGAGGGAATCACTGTAAAATTTGTCGATTTTCTCATTTCCTTTACATTCATGAAACCTTCTGCATTTTTCTTTTCCATAACAATTTTCTCCGTAGAACTTTCCATTATGAATATCTACTTGCGATGCAATTAATTCAACAATTCCGATACGACAACATATTTCCTCAAGTAAAAATTGAGGAGATGCTGAAATTATCAAATCATTCGATTTTTTCTGTTTTAAATACCAGTTTTTTATTTTATTCTCATTTTTATTCCAAAAATTAACAACATCACTTTGTGGATCTTTCAGCTTTTTTAAAAAACAAAAAAAATGTTCTTTAAATATCGTCTTATTAATTTTATGCATTTTATATCTACATACTGCCATCATTTGAGATGGTAAACATAGTAATATTTTAGGATGTTTTTTTATGCAATATACATAAAAATCAATTGTACTGTCTCCACCATAAATTGTTTTATCAAAATCATATACATTCATCTTAATTTCTACACCACATAAATCATACAGGCAATACATATTGCATACAATATTGCCAACCCCATTAATATTTTATCCTGCAACAATACATTTACAGGATCTCCATCTGACTCCCCTTCAATATCCATACTATATTTCATGAGAATAATAATTGAAACTGGAACGGTCCAAATCATCCCTGTATTTTTTGCTTCCAAAGTCCACATTGCATAAAACATAATAATGAGAGCAAAGCATACATACATGTTCTTGTCTAAAAAGCTTTCTGTATAATATTTCAAAACCTCTCTTGTGTTTTTTTGTTGTTTTAATTCATTCCGTCTTTTTCCCAACCCCATAAATAATGCACCAGAAACAACAACTAAATATAGCCATTTTGAAATCGAAATTCCAGTTATCATTCCTCCATACAAAATTCTAATAACAAAACCTGATGCCAATATTACAATATCTACTATGGGTTTATTCTTTAATCCCATACTATAAGCAACATTCAAAATTAAATAAACAACAAGAAAGAATGCGCTTTTCATATCCAAAAGGAAAACCTGCAAAACACATACGACTACCAAACATACAGCCAAAATATATATTCCTTGTTTTACTGAAATTCTTCCACTTGCAATTGGACGTTGCTTTTTGGTTGGATGGTTTCGATCTCTTTCACGATCCTGAATGTCATTTATTATGTATACTACGGAAGAAATCAGGCAAAAACAAATAAATCCTATAATCGTTTTCCCAAACAACTCATAATATAAAAATTTTCCCGCAAAAAAAAGTGGAATAAACACTAATAAATTCTTTATATAATGTTTAATTCTTAAAAGTTTTAAAATATTCTTCATTATTTTTCCTCAATTTTTTTCTTCAGTTTATTTTTCAATTTTCTTCTGAATTTCAGACATTCCATATGCTACTAACATACAAATATACGGCATAACTATACGCCTATATCTCACTTGTTGTACTCCCAAAACTAAAATCAAAAATATTTCCTACAGTTAATGCCGTTGACGATAGTATGGATGCGCTAACAAAGAATATTACTTTGATATTTTAATATTATAGCAATATTTTGTAGATAATCGATATTTCTTATATTTTGAACTTTATTGTGTCAGGCACCCCTTGTTTTAAAACCTCATCGAGAGTTAATTTTTACAGGAAGTTGAGAATTAATCCTAAACATTAGATTTTTAGTAAACGCATATATAAACCGTATCATTATCACAATAAACTTGATCTTTATCAAAATAATTCCAATTTTTCCCTTGAAAATGTTCTTTATAAATTTGTTCTGGCATCTCTATATTTTCTAATTTTCTACCAGTATAAAAATCTATCATTCCAGATATCGACCACATTTTTGCCCAACCACGCACATTTAAATCATATTGTGAAAATATGCCTTCATATGCCCAAGTTAAACTATCATCTGTACAATATGCAATTTTATTTACACATTTTCCAGATTCCAATTCATATTTTTCAATCTGTTGTTCTACAAGCCAAGAAATTTCTTTATCTATAGAATTTGTTTTAATCAAGTCAATACTAAGTCGGTTTGTCCTATATATTGACAATACAAGTGTCACAATCAATAAAATATACATTATTTTTTCAAAAAACAAAACGACTGCATTTTCAGTTTCTAATTTTAAACTCATTATACTTAAAAATGCTAATAAAGCAAAAAATCCCGTGAGTGTCCTCTGAGACATCCAACTTTCGATAAATATATGTGTTACGAAAAGTGATACATAAAACACGAATCCAAACAACATATATATTCCAACAATTATACCTTTATTTATTTCAGAATCAAATTGTTTTAGGCAAACAGCAAAACAACAAATCGTTACAATCACTGCTAAAAAATAAATATAACTTATACTCCCTGTATTTTGCAAAAGCCACAAAGATTTTTGTTCCTTCAAAACAACACTCACATTATTTGCAACATCATTTGATATTCTATTTTGAGCATTAAGGATAAATTTTCCACCTAATATTATTATAAACTGAACTCCACTTGCTAATACATACTCCCAAATAGCAACTACTATAAGTTTTACAATACTTTTTATTGTTTTAGTTTTGCTAATCCATAAATTCCATATGTTCAATAATATTATTAGAACAAAATATACTATAACCGGCTGATAAATTCCAACTGCTAAAATCAACAAGCCTGCACTAAACCAATAACAATATTTACTATTTCCAAATAGTGAGTTTGCCGAGAAAACCGCTAAAAATAAACCTATTATATATATTGGTGCACATTCTGGAAATTGCAACCAATCACAAAACAATGGGTTTAAATAAATTAAACATACCGCAACAAAGCAAATATTTTCATCAATATTTGAATTTTGTTCCATAATCTTCAAAAAGGTATAATAGACCAAAAGCGAAAACATAGCCAAAACAAAAATATTCAAAAAAATATTCATCGGAACATTACTATCAAATACTGATGTTAAAATCTTGTTCAAAATTGCATACATAAATCTTCCGGATGACATTACCCATTGAAGGCCTGTTCCCACCAATTCTCGGGGTTCAGCGTACTTTGCATAAACATCTTGCGAATAATGTGGAAAAATATATGTCCCATAACATATTATGACCATAATCACACTCAAAGCAATTTTATTTTTATATTTTACCTCTCGAAAAGACTTTTCTATTTTTTTCAAAACAATCACCTCTCTATAAACAAGCTATCAGAAAAACACTCTATATATTTATCAATCATTTTTGTCTTAGAAAAATCTGCAAGTGCATGTGATGAAATTTTGCCTTTCTTCTCTCTCCACCTATCTATACTACAATCCATCTTCTTCATAGCATCAACTAATTCTTCCGTATTCTCTGGCACTCTCTTTTGCATATCTGTAATAAGTTTTTCCTTACTACATGACATAATATCCTTTTCCGGATTAGAAATAAGAATACCATTTTCTCCATTTTTAATCAATTCAATTGCGCTTCCACATCTTGAATGAATAATTGGCAAACCAGAATATAATGCTTCTGTAGCAGCAATACTCCATCCTTCAAAATAAGATGGCATCACGAATACGTCCGCAGCATTGTATAAGTCAGCAATATCTTGATAATAATCCAATTTAATTATATGTTTATTGCTGTCCAGCTCTTTCATATAATTTTCCACTTCATTATTATAAAATTCACTCAGACAATTTCCAACAAGAATTAAATAGCTATTTTTATTTTCAGTTTTATAAAACATATCAAATGCTGTTAATAACCCCAGTTGATTTTTACGACTGTCAATACTACTAACATTAATAAAAACTGTACTATCGTGAGCAATGTTCAATTCATCTCGAACAAATTTCGCACTTTGCCCATATATCTTTTGTTCATCGGCACAATTACCAATAACTACAATTTTTTGTTCAGATATATTTCCATGTTTTTCCATATAGGATGTTTTCACAATATCCGATACTGCTATCATCCGATCAAAATTTCGCTTTTCCATTCTTCATCTCCCAAAAAAACATACATATTATGTATTACATCAACCATTGGAATCCCAACTTTTTGAACAATATCTAACATATTATGCGTATAATGCGTATTTATCAAAATAGGAGAATTTTCTTTGATATATTTCTCAAATGATTTTGTATTATTTTTAAATTCTAATACAGAAACTCCTTCCTCTACTAATTTTTGAGCAATTAGCCCTCCTGTATTAGTACAAAATACCTTAATTTGAATACCTTTTTTTATTAATTCACGAACGAGCATCGCCACTACTTGTTCAAGACCACCTTTATCGAGCGTATCTACCATAACAGCTATATATCCATTTTTTAATTTTTCTGGTATAATGATCTCGTTCTCCTGATGATCAATTCTCTCAGGTGGAAATTTTCTTTCTTTCGGTATCAATTCAAAATCCGGTCTCTGTACATAGATATCCTGTGCTACACCATTAAGAACTTTTATAATCCGCTGTGCTACACCGATCTCTGAATAAAATTGCACATATGAATCCAATATTGGTTCAACCTGTCCAATATTATTAATATGTTTTATTCCAAGTAACGTCTCGTCATAAGCATATTCGCACACAAATGGTAAAACTTTTATTTCTAGATTATTCTGCTCTACCATAATCCATTTTCCCAAATTCCATGCGCCAATTACCTGTTCCAATATATAACTATTTGTCATTTTATCCATTGGTGGTAAAAACATCATATCCCATGATGCATATAAATATAAGCAACTTCCCTTTTCTTTTTCTCCCATAAAAATTACATTCTCACACGAATCCATAATTGCTTTTTCTGCTTCTAAATTACTCCCCCCAAACATAGCACAAATAGAAAACAATTTATCCTTATTTTTATTAATAAATGTAATTGTTTTCTCTATGGATATATTACTCAAATCACAATGGCATCCCACAACAGGCATATTAACAAATTTTGCTGGATATTCCCAATATAATCCACTAATAGTAGTCTGTCTTACCTTTTTGGTTATTACTGGCCATGTAATTCCTTTATTAATTATTGCCCGAACCTGATCATCTCCATTTCCATCGGAATATTTAACAACATAATCATTCTCTTTTTCCAAAATATAAATTTCTTTTGTTTCATGACGATCATTTTTTACCACTCTTACTATTTTCTCTGAATCTTTATAGAAATTATAATTTATGGATTCTAATGCACTTTGTATCTTCTCACCTGCACTTTCAAATATAAACTTCCAGTTTTTTGAACAATACGCATCTTTTTGCAGACTATATTCCATCATTTTTTCACTGCGTCTTTGGTGCTCCGCCTGTTTATTTTTTAATAGATCCTCACTCATAGTATTCTCATGTACTCTATACCTATATAATGGTTTTTCATTGCATACATGTGTGATATTACCAATAGCTCTTAATCGAAGCCAAAAATCATAATCCTCTAAGCCTTCCAAATCAGCACTATATTGTCCTTTTAGAGCTTTTACAGCAGTCATCCGATACATAAAACAAGCATTAATAAAATTATCGCATTCAGCGTCCAAAGCATCTGTAGCATGTGGTAATCTCATGACATACAAATTCTGTTTATCACGATTCATTTCCCGATATCCATACCCCAAATAATTGTCATCAGCATCGATAATTTCCACATCCGCATACACCATAATACTTTGAGGATTTCTAATTAAATTTTCCACAAGAACTTCTATCATTTTAGGCTCCATAACATTGTCTGCAGAAGTCCACGTCACAAACTCTCCAGATGCTAAATTATGTAGATTCGTCAATGTATTCGGTAACCGTTGATTATCTTGTGTAAATAATTTTATTCTTGAATCATTTTTATAATTTTCTAAAATTTCTAAAAGATTATCTGTCGAACCGTCATTAATAATAATCAATTCCCAATTTTTATATGTTTGTTTTTTAACACCTTCAATTGCCTCCTCAATATATGAGGCATGGTTATACACAGGAAGTAAAATAGATACCTTAGGCTCTAATGCATAAAATATTTCTTTCTGCGGTAAAGCAATTCTTTCTCCTTCTTTTACTCCAATATCATCTTCTTTGCAGCCCATATCCCGTTCAATAATTTTAGAAATAGAGCCTACAATATTATCAATATTAACTACCCCATTTCTTATCTTATAATCCATCCTTATGTCTTGAGTATGAAAGTCCTTTCTAATTCCCACAAACCGAAGCATAATCTTTGCAATAATTTTAATTTTTGCAATCAAACTAGCTCTTTTGAACATACCAAGTACCGCATGAATTGCCGACATTTTACAATATCCAGGAGCACTTAATACCTGTTCTATTTTTAAAGTTTCTGCCTTAATCTTTGGCTCTAACAATGCAGTAATTTCATAATTAAGTTTTTCAACACGCTCCTTTTCTAACTTATTAAATTCACTTCCTTCATACAATTCTTTATTTTCACTTTTTAACTTTTCGATTATTTCCTGAAGCTTCTCTTTTTCTTCATATAACCGTTCTTTCTCTTTATACAACTGTTCTTTTTCTTCATGTAACTGTTCTTTTTCTTCATGTAACTGTTCTTTTTCTCTTTCTAAAATCAGTTGATCATGAACAGTCTTTTTTTCTTTTTCTAAAGTATAATTTTCCGCACAAAGTTCAAATATTTTCTCTTTATCTTCATTCCCACAAATTAACTTATTTTCTTTTACATCGCATATTTTATTCATTTCATATGCAATCAAATAAGCTTCTTCCTCCGGTAATAAATTTTTATCAACCATATCTGAATATATTTTTGAATTTTCACTATCTGCGAAGGTAGAATAGAAATGCCATTTTGATATACTGGATGCTGCATATCCTATAATTTCACCACCAAATCCAACCTGTCTTGCAATATCCATATAATCAGTTCTGAGATATTCCATACCATAATCCCATTTATGTTGTCCCTGCAAATTATATCTCATAAGCAAATATGAAATACAGTTTGGATTCGGAACCAAAAAAACAAATTTCTCTTTTGTTACATTCATGATGGATTGAAAAATTTTTGTGAGATTTTCATTACTAAAATGTTCCATTACCCCACTATTCCATACCAAATCATATTTTTTATTCAATCCAGATAAATCAAAAATATCTCCTTTAACAAACTCTCCTTTTAAATTATAAAATTCGAATGTTTCTTTTGCTTTAGCTAAAGCCCCTTCGCTAAAATCTAGCAATGTAACCTCATATCCCTTTTTCGCCATACAAGCTGACAAATGCCCACTGCCACATCCTAATTCAATAATTTTCGCTGGCGGTTTAATGTTACTCTTTAAAAATATACCATAAATTTCGTCAGCTAATTTTTCTTCACTGTCGTCAATCTCAATTTTATAGTCCTCACTAACCTTATCCCAAACTTCTGGTTTTGCGAAAATTCCTTTGCTCAAGGCATTATAATTTATTTTTTCCTTTTTCATAACAACCAATAGCTGCTGTCCTTTCCAATAAGTATTAGGCATATTTTGAGTATCAATAACGGTTCTTTGAATGACATTATAGCATCCATACCTTCCTATCAGATCATTTTCACTAAATCGGTAAAAATGTGATGGATCTAATTTCTTTTCTCTATATGGCACCATGATTACGATATAATGTCTAGAAAATTCCATTAATTTATTTAATGTTTCATATGGATTTTTAAAATGTTCCAACACATTTGAGCAAAAAATAACATCATATTTCTTTATATTTTCAAAAATATTTCCAACTTCAAATTTTATATCTGGAAACTTATTCCGTGCATGTTCAATAGCAGAACGAGAAACATCTACTCCACATACATTACATTGAAACATTTCTTTGTTCAATAGTGCTGTAAGTTCACCATATGCACATCCGAAATCACAAATCGAGTATTCTTCATTCTTGATGTCCTCAATATATTGTTTGTTTATATATTGCAACATAATTTCTGCAAAAAAATATGTTTGCTCACTTCCACCATTTTTTCTCCACTTTTCATCATGAAAATATTTTTCCCACCATTCATTAGAATTAATACCAACCATTTTTTCACCATCTTCAAATTTTATATACTAATATATCCAATCATGTTCCATTTTATATACACCAAGTTCTTTGCTAGGATTATCTGTTTTTACATAAAACATCTTTGCACTCCATATCACATCATATTCCTTATAATTTTGATCATATAGTCCCAAATTTATGAAATATTTTCCAGGTAACAACTGTATGTTTTTAAATATAAATTGAATTTCCTTTTCCTCTCCATCAAGTTGAATGCTAGACAATTTATCGAATTTGGTATTTGTTCCATAACAATATACACCATCATCTCTTGTAACACTAACAGAAACATTAATATCTGAAATATTTATATTAGATTTTATTTTTATATAAATTAGGATGTCTTTATCCATTGAATATATAATTTCTTCATTTCCATTCTTATCCTTTAAGAATAAATCTGAGAAAAATGCCTCATAGGTGCCAACTCTAGTGGAATTTTTATCCATAAAATCTGATGGAATATCATTTACTATTCTTTCTACAGAATGAGAGGTATTTTTTTTATCTGGTAATGTTGTTACATCTTGTTCTTCTAATTCATTTATCTCAGTATCATATGTTACATTTTTTTCAACTTCTTTTTTTTCAATTTCATCCTGTTTGCACTTATCTAAGCGTAGTTCTTCCATTGTTTTATAATAATGAGCATTAACAACAAGGGGAATTCCATCCTCTTTTATCTTTCCATCTTGAATCCATATACATCTATCACATATACGTTCCAACTGTTCCAGCGAATGGGACACTATCACTATAGTCGTCCCCGCAGCTTTTATTTCCTGCAATCTTTCAAAACATTTTTTTTGAAAACTAACATCTCCAACACCTAAAATTTCATCAATCAATAATACCTCCGCATTTACATTTATGGCCACAGAAAATGCTAATCTCATATACATTCCTGAAGAATATGTTCTAACTGGATTTTCTATAAATTCTTCTAGTTCAGAAAATGAAATAATATCGCTAATTTTTTCATCAATTTCTTTTTTTGTCAGTCCAAAAATAGATGCATTCAAGTATATATTTTCTCTCCCGCTCATATCCGGATGAAATCCAGCTCCTAATTCAAGCAAACTAGATACTTTACCTTTTATTTGAATATCTCCGCTATCAGGATAAATTATTTTAGTAAGAAGTTTTAACGTTGTACTTTTGCCACATCCATTTTTTCCAATTAATCCTACAGCCTCACCTTTTTTTACACTAAAAGAGATTCCCTTTAAGACCTCTCTTTCCTCATATTTGCCCCTTCCTCTCATAATAATGCGTTCTTTGATAGTCTTTCCTCTATCTAGATACACCTTAAAATTCTTTTTAATATTATTTGCAACAATAACATTCTCTTTTTCCATCTATAATTCCTCAACAAACTTTCTTTGTATCTTTTCAAATACGACAATACCAATTACAAGAATAATTACTCCGAATATTCCCGCATGCATTAAAATTCCAACTTGTGGAATTTCTTTGTAATATAATATTTGTTGATATGCTAAAATAACAGGTGTCATTGGATTAAAATTCAATAACGATCTAAATTGTTCAGGGACCATATCTATTGTATAAAGGATCGGTGTAAGATACATCCAAGCCATATTTAAAATTCCCAAAATATACTCCAAATCTCTAAAATATACCGTCAATGCTGAAACTAACATACAGATTCCCAAAGCTAAAATATACTCAATAATCATTACAAGCGGTAAAAATAAAATTGCCACAAAATTAACCCCATATTGTGTTACAAATAAGGCAATAAAAATAACTACAAATGTAAGCAACATATTAATAAACATACTGGATACATACGAAATAGGCAAAACAATTCGCGGGAAGTATATTTTTTTTATCAAATTCTCCTGATTTACAACACACGATGCACCACTCGCAACTGATATTCCAAAAAAATTCCACGGAATTAATCCTACGAACAGAAATATTGAGAAGTGCTCTATGCCAGCTCTCATTATATAAGAAAATACAATAGTATAAACGAGCATCTGGAATAATGGATTCAAAAAAGTCCACAAGAACCCTAAAACTGATGCCTTATATTTTCCTCTTAGTTCTCTTTTAATCAAGCTAATTATCATTTCTCGATAATCATAAACTTCCTTAATCCTACTTATCATTTTTCCACTCCAACAAATGCATCACAATTCTTTCACTAGCATGTCCATCCCCATAAGGATTTACAGCCTTAGCCATCTGTTCATATGCTTGTTCATCATCAATCAATTTTTTTGCTTCACGCACAATATCGCCTTCTTCCACTCCAACGACCTTGACTGTACCTGCTTCTACTGCCTCCGGTCTTTCAGTTTCAGTACGCAAAACAAGCACTGGCACTCCACACGCCGGTGCTTCTTCCTGCAAGCCACCAGAATCTGTCATCACAAGAAAACTTCGATCCATCACATTGTGCATATCCTCTACATCTATCGGTGGAATCAGGTGCACATTTTTAATATCATCCAATATTTCATGTGCGATTCCCTGAACTGCCGGATTCAAATGTACCGGATAAACAAACTCTATATCTTCATATTCTTCTGCAAGTCGTTTTACAGCATTACAAATATTACGTAAAGGCTGCCCTAAATTTTCCCTTCTGTGTGCAGTCATTAAAACACATCTTTTTCCATTTATGTTGATTTTCTGTAAATCTGGCTCTCTATATTGATAATTTTGTTTTACAGTTGTTTTAAAAGCATCAATAACTGTATTTCCTGTAACAAAAACATTTTCTGTAATATTTTCTTTTGCAAGATTATTTTTATTATTTACTGTAGGTGCAAAATGTAATTCAGCAATTTTTCCGGTCAAATTCCGATTCATTTCCTCTGGGAATGGAGAATATTTATTATATGTACGTAACCCCGCCTCTACGTGTCCTACAGGAATCTGTTGATAAAATGCCGCCAATGCGACAACAAAAGAAGTTGTAGTATCGCCGTGTACCAATACAATATCTGGTTTTTCTTTCGTTAAAACATCTTCCATTTTTTCCAATACACTTGTTGTTATTGTTGTCAAAGTCTGCTTCGGTCGCATAATATTTAAATCATACTGTGCCTTGATTCCAAAAATCTGCATTACCTGATCCAGCATCTCTCTATGCTGTCCAGTCAAACATACAACACTTTCTATCTCTGGATATTTTTCTATTTCCAAAATTAACGGACACATTTTAATTGCCTCTGGTCTAGTTCCAAATACACTCATTACTTTCATCTTTATAACGCCTCCAAAATTTTTTCAAATTGTTTTGTTCTTTCTTCCCAGCTATTCTTCTCTATATAATTCATGCATTCTGTCTCTGTTTCAAAAGGTTTTTTTAATTCCATATTACACAATTGTTTTAGTTCCTTATAATTATGATACCTATAAACCAACGTTCCAAATCTTCTTGTTTCAAGACTATCAACAGCAATTACCGGTTTATTTTCTGCTAAATATTCATATATTTTTACCGGATTGATCGTATCCAATAATTCTCCCTTTTTAAAAGGATACAAGCAGACATCAAATTCTTGAATTTTATTTCCAACCTCATCTTTTGGTATACATCCTTCATAGAATACATTTTGTTTATCATATTTTTCAATATTACATGGTCCAACCATATCAACAGAAATATTTTTCTGTTCTGCAATAACCTTCAACGCTTCCATATCAAACCATTCTGATATCATTCCAATGTAACCGAACACCTTATTTTTTTCGTCACTTTTCTTTTTCTCATTCTTTGATTTTATATCAATGTCTATTCCGTTCGGGATTAAATAAATATGTTTTACCCTGTCCTGATACACTTTTGCAAATTTCTGAGCAGTTACAACCATGCAGGTTATTTTCCTCAGCAATTTTGTTTCTGCCTTCTGTAAATATCTTTTTAAAGAAATTTCCGGTGTCAACAATACATTATCATCCATCTTGTCATATATAATTTTTGTATTCTTACATTTCCAAATTATATCTGTCCATCCCTCATATCCTACCAGAATGAGTTCTGCTGTATCTACATATTTTTTTAATTGAATTTTTTCAGCCATGCTTCCTATATTCAAAATATCATATGGCTTCCATCGAAATGGTGCAACAAATGTTCCATTACAACGAACTATTGTCAAGTTCTTAGAAATTATTCTTACCTGTCCCTTATACCCATTTGCTCGTCCCAAAACACAAGACACCGCACGAACTGTCGGTTCCACATAAACAACCGTATGCTTCTCTGCAAGCCTCTCTGCAATATATTGAGGACGTTGCCTCAAATCTTCATATGCAATTGGTGCTAAATACAATATATTCATCGTTCATTCTTTCACTAATATGTATCCAATTCTTCCTTCGTCATCTTCCGAAACCATTCCCACTGCTTCCGGAAATCTTCATATTTTACACATCGAAGCAGATAAAGCATCACCCGATACCAATACAACGGTAAAATTTTCCACTTTGATGTGTGCAAATACTCTTTGCAATAATAAATCTCACTTCGCACATTATGTGCAAAAGAGAATGCCCTTACATGCTGCGTACTGCCTCCGTGTATGTGTTCAATCACTGCTGTAGGATCATACACAGTACGAAACCCAGCTTTTTCCATCGTAATTCCCAAAATCAGTTCTTCTTCATATAGAAATGGATGTTCATCCAAAGGTGTAACTGTCTCTGCGCATGCCCGCGTCATAAGAAAACAGCATCCCAACACAGCATACACCTCATACATTGTATCATAATTCCGGTCAAAACCAAAGTATGTCTTATAAGAATGTCGAAAAATAGCATTTAATCGAGTCCTGACCAGATATTTTTCCTTCATCCCGGTCTTTCTGCACAAATTCCTTTTTTGTATTTTTCCATCACGATCCAATATTTTAGGACCTACAATTCCAATTTGTGGATTTTTCTGTGCACAATCATACAGTTCCTGAATGCATCCTCTTTCAAAACACACATCATTGTTTGAAATCAAGACGGCATCGCATTTAAGCTCCAGAGCTTTTGCGATGCCTACATTATTTCCTGCATTATAACCTTTATTTTCTTTATTCTTTATGTATAGAATCTGATACTGCTGTACCATTGCATCCAGATCATATTCCGGCATATTTGGAGATGCATTATCTACCAAAATAATCTGAAAAGATTCTTTTGGCGGATTTTTCCATATACTCCGCACGCAACGAAGAGTATCATCCCAGTTCCGATAATTTAAAATTACAATTCCTATCATCTATTTCTATGCTCCAAATTGTTTTTTCCGACGTTTCTGCATAAGTTTTGCCGGAATCATTCCCGCTATCAAGGGTTTTATCACATACTTCCAATTTCCTTTTAATATGCCTAGTGCTCGAAATCCACGATACCGCACTTTTGCCTCATTGACACGATTTTGATATTTTCGCTTGGAAAAAGCATGTGCATCCTCTCTATATTGAAACAAGAATTCCTGCAAATTGTATCCACGCTCTCCGGCTGCGTACAAGCGCATAAACAATTCGTAATCCTCCGTCCGCAATGCACAGGTTTCTGTAGAGTACCCACCTAGTTTCTGCATAACTTCAGCTCGAATAAGTATCGCTGGATGAATGAAAACTGATGTTCTCAGGAAATCTTTATTCTGTGGCACTTCTATCATCAATCGTTTTCCCCACACACCCTGATCGTCTATGAATTCCGCATTGCACCCCACAAGCGAATACTCCGGATGACTTTCCAGGAAAAGAAATTGTTTTTCCAATCGATTTTCTTTCGAAATATCATCCGCATCCATCCTTGCATAATATTTTCCTCTGGCATGCTTCATACAGCGATTCAATGTATAAGATAACCCCATATTTTTATCATTACGTAGTAACCGAATGCGAGAATCCTTCCGACACACCTCCTGCAACCATGCATAAAATTCATTTGTCGATCCATCATCACAGATAATAAACTCAAAATCTGCAAAAGACTGCTGCAGGATGGAATCAATTGCCTGAATCACATGATTTTTATTCTTTTCATTATAAATTCCCATGAGAACACTAATTATGGGCTTCTTTTTTTCATCGTCCATCTTGTTACTCCGCTATATACACGTTTTCCATCAATCTTTCTACCGTCGATCTTCCAAACGACTTCACATTTTCTGCATTGATCTGTCCCAGCCTCTGGAAAGCAGCCAGTTCCTTATGCTTCATTTCATACAGCTTCCGAAATGCTGCTTCGTAATCTTCTTTGTTTCCAGGCGATACTAATATACCACCCTTTCCATCTTTTATCAAATCCACATTTCCGCGAATCCTGCTACACACTACAGGAAGCCCCTCTGCCATGGCTTCCATCAGTGCCACCGATAATCCCTCCCGGAACGAAGACAACACAAAACAGTCGGATGTCTGAAGAATTTCATGCAGATCATTACGAAATCCCACAAATCGGATATGTTCCTCCAATCCATGCTCTTTTACATACTGTTCCAATTCTGCTTTCTTTTCTCCAATACCGCACATCACAAAATAAATATTTGGATTATGCAATTGTTCGATTGCCTCAATCACTGTCTTCTGATTTTTATTCGAAGTGAACTCAGCAGCATTTGTGATCAAAAATGCATCTTGTGGAATTCCCAACTCCTTACGTTTCTCTTCCTTTTCCTTTTGAGACAAACATTCCCTTTGTGTATCTATTCCAATCCCCGGCACGTAGGTAAGCTTTTTCATCTTAAATTTCTTTTTTGCCAGCTTGTAGTCCTCATGATTGATCGTTATCAACACATCCGTCCATCGGCTCAGCATCTTCTCCACCGGATAGTACACCAGCCAGTTCATAACCGATGCCCCCTGATAGAAATGAAACCCATGTGCCGTATAGATCACTTTTGTCTTTGTCCGGTGTCCGGCAATCCTTGCGACCACACCACCGATCGGGCTGTGACAGTGACAAAATGCGTATCCATTTTGCTTCATCAAACTTTCTACCTGCCTCAGTGCCCTCATGTTCTGCCCCATGTGTTTGATATTCCGTGCGAAATCAATCTGGTAGCAGCGCACATGCATATCCTGCAGTTTTTGCTTCAATTCTGCGACACGCTCATCCGAGCAGGTATTTCCTTCGATAAAATTGCAGGCCACATCTACCTCATACCCCAGTTTCTGCAGCAATGCAATGTTTGGCATATTAAATTGGTCGATCATGGAGGCGACGGACGCCAACATCAGGACTCGTTTCATCTTTTCCTTTCACAAAATAACCACCTAGCTATTTTTATTTTCTAATTTCAAATATTCTTTTTTTATTTCACTGTAATACTTTTGAACCCTTTTCCATCCCAATACATCAACAGCCCCAACCACAAAAGTCAATATCCAACTAATTAAAGTAATAAACACACCGCCCAAATCATCTGCCCTAACCACACTTCCATTCATCGCGCGCATAAATATCTCATAAAGAAATGGCTGCGCATCTTTAAAAATAAAAATATCAACCCATTCATACAGTATAAATATGGTCATACTCCCCATGATGGCTAACAATACACTCATCTTTACAATCGCCCAAAACAAATTCTTCCCCTTTTTATCATTTTCCAAGCTAACCACACGCTTCTCAAGGTCATTGTCCGTTTTCTCAGCTTTATCATCTACCGTCTCCACCTTGTCATCCCCGATCACCGGAGCAACATTTTCTTCCGATTGCTCGACAACCACCGGACGGAATGGAATAATTTCTTTTTCCGGCTCACATGTCATATAAAAGATATCCGGATACGTTTCTTTTGTATACTGCATAAAGTCATCCTTGGAAACACTGTAAAACGGTCTCCCCTCGTTTTCTACCCGTGCCGGTTCCAGGATTGCCTGACAATGATAGCATTGATACGAAGCAGCAAATCCATCACATACGAAGACATTCTGACTATGGCATTGTGGGCAGCTATAGTGCAGTTCTTTTCGAACCAGATTTTTTGCACACAGAACCTGCAGCATACTTTTGGTATATGTAATTTCCAGATCCAGTCGTTCACTCAGGTCCTGCGTCGTAAACTGTTTACATTGCCTTTGTGTCAACTGCGGCAGGATTTTCATACATTGCCGAACCGCTTCTCTTTCGTTCATACTCTTTATAAAGCCCCCATATCTGCTGGAATTCTTCTTCCGAATAATATTTTCCTTCCAAAATGTGCAGCGTCAGAAACTGATAATTATCAGCCTCATATTTCACTTGTAATACCCCTCGCGCTCTTGGAAAATTGACCGTCAGGGAAATAATTCTTTTCACGATATCCAAAGAATCCCTGATACACATAAACGTCTTGGCATCATAAATACAATCTACACCATTTTCTCCTGTTAAGTTTGCCGACAGATTATCTCTGTCACTGAATCGAATTTTTGATATATATTTTTCATCGCTTGGAAGAAGCGTATTCAATGCATGATCTTCCCGGTAATCATATAATGCGGTCTGTTGAATCAGGCGATATAGTTCTTCCTCTAAATTAATGATTCCATCCGGCATATATAATTTTCCATCTTTTTGTTCCACATGATGCAATGGAATATTTTGTAACATTGCATCGATAATGCTGCTAAGGCTCTCTCTCTTATCATCAATCTCTTTTATATTTGGAAGCCGTTCAAAAAACTGGTTGAACAATTCTTTGCTCATGTCATACAATACATTCTGCGGATCAGCCTCTCTATTGTTGTCCAATTCCAGTTCTAATGTTTCTTCTACTATACTATAGATTTTATCAAGCTGAATCTGCGGACGGCTCTCCTGTATAATTCCATGCTGATTCCATACTTTAACAATCATGCAGCGCTGTTCCATGTCAATGGTTACCGGAAGATAGGAACACTCCTCCTCGATCGGACCTGCAGAATCTTTTAACATGCAGAATACAAAAATCAGATGCACCCTGATTAAATTTCCATTCCTTCTTTCTTCCTGTATCGCTGCAAGCTTCGTGGAGTCTTCCTTCTGTGGAATCGTCGCTATGATCTGGTTGTACGTCCAATCTGGGATCTGGAATTTGCGCATAAGTCTGCCCCACGAATCCCTGCTCTTTAATCGCAAACAGGTCGAAGCAGTTAATGAATACACGCGCATCAATCGATGATGACCATATAATAATTCTTGAAAGAAAAAATCATTCAGATCCTCAACAGAAATCAATCCGCTTTGACAAAGCTGTTCTAGCAAAACCCGCTGGTCCGAAAAAGACAGCCTCTGCTCATTTGCAATTTTCTGTTCGGTAAGAAATCTATTCAGGCTTGTTGATGATATATTATCGATAAGTTCCTTAACTATATGCATTCCCTTGTCCTCTGTCTTCCGTAACCCCAGATCCAATAAATATTATTTTTATTATATCACGAACCTTTATCTTACTCAATGTAAAAAACCGGTCAGACTTATCATCCAACCGGTTTTATCACTTCTACCGAAACTATGGCTCCATATTTTTTAATAATGCATTAATATTTATTGCAGGAATTACAACAGGTTCTATATCAGGCTGTGCCGTCATCAGTGTAACCTGTGATCTCAGATAAGGAAACAAAATTGCAACTGTATTCTTTGTTATAATAATATCCTTTTTCTCCTGCTCTAACTTGGTTCGGAACTCAAAAATGCCAGATACAACAATTTCTAAAGTTGCAGTTTCTTGCTCGTCCGTCATTTTTAATAATAAGGAAGACTTGTAGACATCTTCACCTATTTTTCAATGTTCTTACCAATACTGCTTTTAGAAAAATGTATAATGCCATCAGCCAGCCCGTCTCTTTGAAAATGCATACTTTCAATAAAAATATTCAACAATCCCATTTTCAACATTTTAGAAATATTTTAAAAACAACTGTTTCCACACAGAATCTTTATCCTTCTACTTCAACAATATCATTTCCCTCAAATGAAAAATAGTCATCCTTCCATGTCACATAACAGTTGTATCCATCTCCTTGATACTTGATACCATCTATCCCCACTTTCTTGCAACATCCTGCCACAAAATTCGGAAGCAGATACTCCTTCACGATTTTTCCCGGTGTGTTATCAACTTTAAACCGCAGATGATCAATGAACCTGTTATTTTTTGAAACATTCTGAGACAGATCGATCAGCCGTGCTTCTTTGCATTTTTTTAATTTTGGAATCTGTACACTCGGCTTTTTACTTCCGCAATGCTTGTACACTTCTGTGAGTGCACCTTCTTTCGTATCTGCAAAGTAATAACAACTTCGTCCAATTTCGTTATATCTGCCATGTGATGAAATCATAACAGGTGCTTTCAGCATCTCCTGTTCCAGATACGGTTGATTATTTTTTCCAAGGCATCGTGCATGAAAATAGATCGTATCGCCTAAATGTACAAAATGTTTCCATCCGCTTATGATTTCAAAAATTTTCTTTCCGACCTTTGATTCATTAGCAAAATATTCGTTTTCAAATAACTCACTCTCAAACTTAATCAAATCTGGAAGGGAAATCTCAGAAAAGAGTTCCAGAGATAACTCACTGTCGGAAATTTCCTGCGCATCCAGTCCCTTCGCCGGACAGTCTTTATGGTAAAACTTTTTTTCTTTCGGAACAAATTCAATTTCTGCCGTCTCTGTGAGTGCCTTTGCAGCCGGTTTGCTCAACTCCCGAATAACTGTTTTTGCTCCACGCGGCATATCCATTTTCACGCCGCCTGGCATGAGTTTTGCAAAGGCTATATCTTGTGCCGGCATCCGCATTTTTGCAATATCTGAAGCTACTGTTGCTGCATTCCATGTTTTCGCCATGTTTTTTGCGAATTGTGTCACGGCATCGTTTAGAGTGTGTTGTTTCCATTTCTTTTGGAACTCCAGCATTTCTTTCGAATACGCAGCATTCTGAAGAGTCGTATTCAATTCTTTCAATCTCATTTTCTATCCATGATCACTCTGCTTATGATCTGTCTCAAATCTCAGCACCCTGAATTTATCGCCTTTTCTATTTTTATTTCATTTGAACATTTCCCTTCAATCCATCTGTGTTCCGACTCATTTGCACCTTCTCATGATCAAATGGTATCTTCTCTCCAAAGTTCAATTCAACTCGTCCACTTTCCCATTCTCTTTTCGGCGGAATATTTCCCGTTCGCACACGTCGTTCTACCGGCATTGTCTCACTACATGTATCAAAGCATTCTTTTTCATAGGTAGTATATAAATATGTATGATCTAAAGGTATTTCGAGCATAGCTGCAATCGCCTGTGAAACGAGATAGCTTGCACGAAATTTTCCCTTGACCTCTATCCATTTTTGTACTCCCACACTTGATTTCATCTCGATCAAATGTAAATTCCATGTATCATCTTCTGTATGTTCCAAAATAATATGATCAACTCGTTTCATCATGGAATATTTTTGATCCGCTTTAAAAAAGTACATATCTGTATGTTTTTTATCTACATTTTTTATACAAAAAATCTTTTGTGCATTCGGAAGCTGCACTTTCAATAAACTTTTACCGGATTCTTCGGTTTCTTCCAGTAAAACTTTCTGTTCTGTTTCCTCTATAAAGTTATTTTGCATTAATTCCGAAATAACAAATGTTCTTTTATTCATCTGAATTTCCCTGTACCATATAAGCTTCTCCCATGATATCATCCAATGCATTATTAAATGTCGGTACTGCAAATCCATTTTGTCCGCAAGGAATTTCTATCAACTGGCTTTTTCCGTTATGTTCCTGAAACTGGTACACTTTTACCTGTGTATCCAACAGCAAATCTTCCTCTTCCAATTGAAGTTTTTTGCATAAATCTTCTTTTTGAGGATGGCTTTTCAAAGCTATTTTGTTATTAATCGACTGGAGTAAAATATCGCTATGTGTGGTTGCAATAACATCTATTCCGCTATTTACAATACGTGCCATAACCCTTCCCATCTGATGCTGCAGCTGCGGATGCAGGCACATCTCAGGCTCTTCATAGCATAAAGACTCAATGTTTTCCATATGTTTCAACAGTAAAATTAATGGAGAAAGTTCCGTTACCACAGCGGAGACTGTACGAAGTGATAAACTTTTCTGTTCTCCGTTTTCCGTTTCTGTAACATACCGAATCTCTTTGTTTGGCGAATCACTAATTTCTATCGTTCCGGAAGTCATTTGATGTTCTATCAGATCAATAATCTTTCTTCTTTTTGCAGATGGCTGATTTTCCAGAGAAAGCACATTGATAACATCCAAAAACTGATTGATTGGTCTTGTAAATGGAGACATTGGTTTGGTTTCCGGTTCCATATTAAATGTCTGCTCTCTTCCTACCTGATTCACTAAATCTTTTGTAAGAATAAAACCTGTTCTCGCAGCTGGAAGGAATAAATTTTCATATCGATTTTTCCCATAATTTATTTGTAATACAAAAGCAAATATACCCTTCATTAAAAACTCAACACTATGATCATCCGTTTTTCCCTCTAAGTTTCGAATGCCATAATTATCCGTTTTGTTTTTTCCATAATCAGCTTTCATTATTATATTATCATCCGTGGTTCTTATAAAACAAAGTTTTCTCTCTTTAAATGCCCTATTTGATAAATGAATCTGGATTTTATTTGCCGAAACCTGTTCGCTGTTAAAGATCCATTTTAATAACGAATCTTTGTTCTGTGACAGCCGCTGATTGATAACAGCCCGACACCAGTCGGAAATATCTTCCATCCCGACAATACTCTGACCATTTTCAAATGCAAGATTTATCTGTTGGGATATCCAATCCTTTAACAATCTTTCTTCTTCGTTTATCTCTGCATCTCTTTTTTCAAAAAGATGGATTGCACCAATATTCTTTATTCCCCATAGCAAAGACATCAAATAACTTTTTCCACAATTATTGTCACCGACAATCAAGGTAAACGGTGCACATTCCATTTCTGCTGATTTTATTTTTCCATAGTCTTCCACACACAATTTCCAACTTGCCATACCATTCCATCCTTTAATTTCTATTTCAGTGCTTATATCTATAGCTTACCACAAACCCATTTCATGATTCAATTTTTATATCTTTCTTGCACTTTGCACCATTATATTCCTAGGTTGACGTTTTTCCAGTATTGTTTTCTCCCACAAGAATATTTACCCTGCTGAGATTTTGTAATGTAATGTTCTTTAATCCCCTATATGCTTTTATATCAATTGTTTGAAACACGCCGCCTCCAAGTTCTTCCCCGTATTTTCAACTATTTATATGTATTGTATCACGAACCTCAATCTTACTCAATGTAAAAAACCGGTCAGACTTATCATCCAACCGGTTTTATCACTTCTACCGAAACTATGGCTTCATATTTTTTAATAATGCATTAATATTCTGCGTATATAAGTTTTCACATAATTTCAAAATTTCTATTTCAATCTGCTCATCGCTGATTGAAACTCCCCTCTCGGATCAGCAATTAATATCTCCAATTCATGAGACGTTCTCCAGCAATTTACAGCTTCTACAACGTCAAGCATGATCTCCAATGCCTCACGCAGCTCATCCACTGTCACAATAACAAAATTATCCCCCGGATATCTTGCATCATAATAATAGTCTTTGAGTAATGCCAGATCCTTCCTCTCTAATTGCAAGGAAGTATCCACCCTTTTAATCTCATCGTATAAGGCACGCAAATTATGGGATGTCATTAGTTTTTCAATTCCAGTACAAACCAGTTCTGCCACAGAGTTCAACATTTTTTCTGCGATTTGCTGTGCCGAAGCTGCAGCCGGATTGCAGTATACAGGTGACACTGCATCCCTTAAATACCAGAATTCATTGCACGCAATAGAATAATAAGAATTTGCCTTTATCATATTTTCAACTCCTTATAATCTCTTCTTAACTGTTGTGTAAACTTTGAATTATCATGTTCGAAATACTGCGGTGTTACAAAAACCACATCCGCATGCAACATCTCGAGTTCTTCCCGCAAGGCTCCCATCATCCATCTTTCCGGTTTTTCCGGAACTATGATGCAAAAGTCGATATCACTGCTGGCCTTATAATCATTTCTCGCGTAGCTTCCAAAAATCCCCAAACTCTGATATTTGATACTCGAATTTTTAATAATATCTACGCACTTGTTCAACCGGTCTTTAAAATCATTTTCAACAACAGGTGACACGTACGGCATCCCTAAACCTCCACTCTTTCTATAATCTGTCCTATCACAGTTTCTACAATGTCAATCGTAATCTCTAATGTTTCAACAATAAGGAAAGTACTTTCGGTCTGTCTCCCCTTGCATAATGGAAGCCCAGTGCATGTCTTACAATTTTCGGAAGAAATACCATCTGCGTATTTTAAACACAAATTTTTAAATTGTATACTCAGCTGCCTCATCATATGCTTTTTCATTCAGATACACATTTATTTGCTCTAAGAGTTCCGTTGTCTTCCTGTTATATACTTCGGTATCCATGTAATCTTCCAGAATTGTATTGACATCCCAGCCGTTCATCGGCTCCATCGGTTCTGCCAAAATTTCAGTAGTATCATACTTTAATTCTTTTATTTATGCAAGATTTTCCCATTCCAGCTCTTATCCTTCCGTCCTTCTTACCGACTCTTTCCAGTCACACACACGATATTCTTCCTTATATTCACTCATCTGCATATCGTACACACTGTCACCAAACGCTTTGCCCGTCAGGATGCCAATTTTTCCCGGAATCTTTTTCATCAGCCGGATGATCCAGCCAGTCGCTGGAACCATCACAAGCCGGTGTCCTTTTACCACAGCGATCATCTGCACCAGATCCGAAGTATTGATATACTGCTCGTTCTGTGGGAAAAACACTCCGGTCTCTTCGTTGTCGATCATCCGTTTGACAAACTGTGCCAGATTTTCTATATAAAGCATGGAACGCTGATTATGTACAATCGGAAATAGCGGAAGTTTTCCTGCCAGTTTTGCAAGCTGTGGATAGTTTCCCATTGATCCCTTTCCGTAAATCATCGGCGAGCGCAATACAACAACCTTAAAACGTTCATCTGCCAGTGCCTGTATTTTCTGATCTGCCTGCCATTTGCTGTCTCCATAGAAATTCAATGGTTTGGGAATTGTATTTTTTGTGATTTTCTTTTCTTTACATCCGCTGTATACAATCATGGAAGACATAAAGAGAAACTGCTGCACGCCTTCCTTTTTGGCTTTTTCGGCTGTCTCTACTGCCAGATCTGTATTCACACGGTAATACTGCTTCTTTTCTTCTTCCGTCACCTGTCCCACATCTGCATGTGCAATTCCCGCCACATGATAGACCACATCATATGCAGAAAAATCGTGTGTCCGCCATGTTTGGGTTCTCATATCCAGCGTGTCAACCTGATAGTACTCCGGCCATTGTTTCAGCCACGCCTCCACAGAAGTTCCCACATAACTGCCGCTTCCGGTGATCAGAATCTTCTTTTTTCTCCTGCCCTTTTCACTTTCTTCTGTGTCTTTTGCAATGGTTTCCTTTTTTGCGCTGCTCTGTGCTGTTTCGCTTTTGTGTGCTTCTGTCTCTTCATCCTCTTTGTTCAGTTCGCCGGTTCCACCTTCAACCACGCCGTCGTGCATGAGCACGGATCCAATTGTGCCAAGAAAACATTTCAAATCCATCCATGGACCCAGATGTTTGACATATTCGCCATCCAGTCTTGCTTTGTCCGGAATCTCCAGTTCATCTCTGCCATTGATCTGCGCCCACCCGGTCAGCCCCGGTGTCACATCATTGGCACCATATTTCTCACGCTCTGCTACCAGATCATCCTGATTCCACAGTGCCGGCCGCGGTCCTACGATACTCATTTCTCCTTTGAAGATATTAAAAATCTGTGGCAGTTCATCCAGACTGGTTTTGCGCAGGAATTTTCCTACCTTTGTGATGTACTGCTCCGGATTCTCCAGCATATGTGTCGGCACATCCTTCGGTGTATCAATCCGCATGGTACGGAATTTGTAAATCTGGAAGAAACTCCGGTGGATGCCGACACGCTTCTGCTTAAATAATATCGGTCCCGGTGTATCCAGTTTGATCGCAATACATAAAAAAAGAAGGAGTGGTGATAAAATCACGATCGCCATCCCACTTAATATGATATCAATTCCTCTTTTGATGTAATGGTATCCTTTCATGGCGTTTTCTCTCCTTCTTCATAGATACGTTTTTATTTATTCTCCCCCGCCAATTCCGGGTGATACGTTGGCACAATTTTTTTGACACACTCCCGGATGTCTTCCGGTTCTGTCACAACGTACTCTTTTAATTCTTCCAACTGCTGCATGAATTTCTCCTCATCCAGTTCAATCGGTTTACCGATATGAATCAGATTGTTTGCGGTATCCTGCATCCCTTCTTCATCCATCAGCATCTCTTCATAAAGTTTTTCTCCCGGGCGAAGTCCTGTGAAAATGATATGGATATCCTCATCCGGCTTGTGACCGGAAAGAAGAATCAGGTTCTTTGCCAGATCCAGAATCTTGACCGGCTCTCCCATATCCAGAACAAAAATTTCTCCACCTTTGGCATAGGTACCCGCCTGCAGTACCAGAGATACCGCTTCCGGAATTGTCATAAAATACCGCACGATATCCGGATGGGTAACCGTGACCGGACCTCCACGCTCAATCTGTTTTTTGAACAGCGGAATCACACTTCCGTTACTGCCAAGCACATTTCCAAAACGCACGGCTACGAAATCTGTCTTCGATCTGCGGTTATATGTCTGAATGATCATCTCACAGATGCGCTTGCTGGCACCCATGATATTGGTTGGGTTGACTGCCTTATCCGTGGAAATCATCACAAATTTCTTCACACCGTACCGATCTGCCGCCTGCACAATCTTCCACGTGCCAAGCACGTTATTCTTAATTGCCTCGTTCGGACTCTCCTCCATGAGAGGCACATGTTTATGTGCCGCTGCATGATAGATAATCTCCGGCTTGTAATGTTCAAAAATCCAGTTCATACGATTCGTATTCCGCACGGATGCGATCAGCACAACAAGATCCAGATCCGGGAACCGGACTTTCAGTTCGTTTTGCACATCATAGGTCGTATTCTCGTAAATATCCACAATAATCAGCTGTTTGGGCTTGTGTGCGGCAATCTGCCGGCACAATTCGCTTCCGATAGAGCCGCCGCCACCGGTCACCATGATTACCTTTCCGGATACATAATCCATGATAGACTGCAGATCAACGGTCACCGGATCTCTGCCTAACAGGTCATTGACATCTACATCTTTTAATTTGCTGACGCTGACATCGCCGTTTACAAGCTGGTAAATGCCAGGCAGACGCTTTAATGTGCATCCGGTTTCTTTGCAGATATCAAGAATCCCCTTGATCTGTTTCTGTGTGGCCGATGGCATGGCAATGATGATCTCATGCACATGCAGTTCTTCGACTTTTTCCAGAATATCGCTCCGATCTCCTACGACTTTCGCTCCATGAATATAATTGCCGATCTTGTTCCGGTCATCATCAATCACACCAACAACCTTCTTTTTCACATAGCGGCTGTTGTTGATTTCTTTGATGATCTGGTTTCCTGCATCCCCTGCTCCGATCACAAGTACATTCCGTCTGTACACACCGGCTCTGCGCATATTGCGAAGCACACGCAGTCCGCGGTAAGAATATCTGCATCCCATGACAAATACAAACAGAAACAATCCATACAGAATGTAAAAGCTTCTTGGCACCGGGTACATATCCCCCCAGTTCCGAAGCAATATCAGCACTGTCACAACAACGGTATCCAGAATACATGCTGAAACCACATACATCATTTCCAGTGCTCCCGCATAGCTCCAGAGACTGGAATACAGCCGGAGCAGCCAGAAAATGACCAGCGTAACAATGATCATAAAAGGAAGCGCTCTCCACACTTCATCCAGATATTGAAACGGTACGCTTTTGATATTCAGATCAAACCGAATCAATAACGCAACTATGCTTGCAGCAAACACTGCAAGCACGTCGTAGCACATCAGAAAAATCCGTCTGATCAGTAATTGTTTATCTTGAATGATTTTTTTCATAATTTCAATCTGTTATTTTTGATTCTTTCTCTGTTTTCTCGATTGTTTTTTCGATGATTTCTTCCTGACTGAGGATTCTGTCACTCCAGCCCCTTTAGTATTCTGTACCGTCTGCGCGGTATCTGCTTTTACACTCTCTGCTGCTCTTGAAATACTCTGTTTTACGGCAGTATCACTTTCCGCAGAAACCGTTTCTTTAACAACAAAGAGATTTTCTTTCTTTACAAGCATCCGGTTCACCGCAAGTCCCAGGCCAAGCATACCCCAGAATACCGGAGCGGTACATACATTGGAATCATTTGCGATACCTGCAATCATATACACCAGCACTGCCGCAAATAATCCAAATCCAACCCAGCTGATACTCTCGTGCAGATCCACTCTGCGGTAAATGCGTACCGACTGTACCAGATACCAGAACAGAAATACCAGAAGTGCCAGAGTACCGAGTAATCCGGTTTCCACCCACTGCTGCAGATACCAGCTATGGGCTTTTACGTCATAGCTGTTTGCACCGTAGACATAGTTCTGACTGATATAATCTTCCTGTGGCACTTCAAACATATAAGTATTTGCCCCACTCCCCATAAAAGCATGCTTTCCAAGAAGCGGAATTGTTTTATTCCAGATATGTCCTCGATTGCTCATTGCATCATCCAAAAACAGTGTTGAAACTTTTGGATTTTCAAACTTTACCAGTTTTCCTGCAGGATTGAGATATTCATATCCGTCCGTATCATTTTTTGAGAAATCCCATTCGACACCATCTATGATCATCTTTATTCCTGCTGTATTATCGGTAAACATGATCGGCTGAATCTGTATATTTGCAAACCGTTCATCATTGAGGGCCAAAATATGATTTTCCTGATCTACCTCTGTTGTCTGAATCTCCTGACCATCTGCATCTTTGCATACCACGGTGATTACACCGTCGCTCCCCAGATCATAGGACACATACAGAGGATTGTTCCAGATATCAAGTTCCACATCATCTGTGTTTGTTTTGATATCGTTTAAAGAGAACTGATCTTTCATATGATACGTTCCAACAACCGTCTTTTTAAGAGTTTGACCGATGCCTGTCGTATTTGCCAGTACTCCTGCTGCTATCATTCCAATAATAACCACAACAATCCCGGCTGCAAATAATTTTTTCTTCCGGCTGAGCAAAACCAATGCGAGAATCACCGCTCCAATTGCCAGTGCAATAAATCCGGAAGAACTTCTGCTTCCAACCAGTGCTACAATGCAACAAATCTCTGCGACTGCGATTACAAGACGATGCCACATCTTTTTCGCCCCAATAAACAGGCAGACCAGCAATGGTATCAGCATGCCAAAATAAAATGACAAAAAGTTAGGATTGTAAAGTGTCGTATACGCAGTCTTATCTGCGAAATTAAAGGAAATCTTATCTAACTGGTTCCACCAGCTTGTGTCCGTCATCAGATGTTTGCCCAGAGATGTCTTAAAATAATCCAATCCAAAGACCTGGAAAAATCCAATCAGAGTAACAATTGCGATTCCAATGCCGGACCAGCGCAGGATTACCTCTATCTGTTTTTCTTCCTGTACATAATTATAGACATAATAACACAGTATCATATAGACAAATACAACCCATACAGGCTCAAAAAGTTCATATGTACCATGTGCCACCCAGTATTTGTGACTGGAAAACAGGGCAGACATTGCAACAAACAATGCATACACCATCAGAAAATAAAAGGAATTTTCAAATGCAAACTCCTTTTTATTCAAATACCGGATCAGTAAAATTGCGAGCATTACAACTCCCACAAGGATGATCGCAATCATCTTCCATGCAAAAAAGAAGTCCGTCTGTTTTGCGGCGCTCTCCGGATACCAGTCAAACTGTGCCAGATTTGTGTCATAAACAAAAGAATGCACAATGATTGGAATCAATCCGATCAACAAGATAACGGGAATCAATATCTTATTTGCTTTTAACGTGTTTTTGTTTCCATTCGTATTCAAGATTATTTTCTCCTTAACGTTTCATTGCCTATAATCATACCCCAAATTTCGTTTTTTTTCAATCATTCCGGCATGTCGATTTTATTTTTCTTTTTATATAGGTAAAAACACTTTTTTGTTACTTGTGTGATACTTAAAAATTTTACAAATAAATGTGTATGATTGACACGATAATATAAATTTTTACACATGAAAGGAAGAAAAATGAGATTACCAAACGGATACGGTGGAGTCGTAAAACTCTCCGGCAACAGAAGAAGACCCTACGCAGCACGCATCACTACGGGCTGGCACATCAATGACATCACGGGAAAGCGCATCCAGCACTATCAGATTCTGGGCTACGCTCCTACCCGGTCAGAAGCTCTGCAGATTCTGGCACGTTACAACAATTATCCCATCGATGGGGAAACGCTGAAATTAACCTTCCGGGAAATTTATCTCCGATGGTCCGAAGAAAAGTTTCCTACCATCTCCCACTCCAACATCAAAGGCTATCGGGCAGCCTATGCCACTTGTGAAAACATTGCTGATATGCCATTTCACAATTTGAGACTCAATGATTTACAGCAGGTGATTGATCACTGTGGCAAAAACTATCCTACCCTGAAAAAAATTCGTGTTCTCTTTAACCAGCTCTATTCTTATGCCATGAAACACGAAATTGTCTCAAAAGATTATTCTGCCTATGTAAATATCTCGAAATACAAAGACCGGAATCCTAATAAAACCATACGAAGCTGTTTTTCCACTTCTGAAATTGCTCTCCTGTGGAAACACAAAAACGATCCCTATTGCCAGACAGTCCTCATGCTGATATACAATGGGGTCCGTGTCTCAGAGCTTTTGGATCTGAAAAAAGAAAACGTTCATCTGTCCGAACAATATTTTGATGTCATTGACAGCAAAACCGAAAACGGCATTCGAAAAGTTCCGATTGCTGACAAAGTACTCCCCTTTTACCAGCGCTGGCTTCATGACTGTTCCGATTGTGAATATCTCATCCATACCCTGGACAGCCAGCATTTCACCTATTATATGTATTACCACAATGTTTTCCAGCCTCTGATGTTTCGTCTGCACATCGATCATACACCTCACTGCTGCCGGCACACCACGATTTCCCTGCTCGCCGAAGCACATGTGGATCAGACTACGATCAAAAAAATTGTCGGTCATTCCGGTGCAATGTCATTGACCGAACGGGTTTACACACATCTGGATATCCCGGCATTGCTGGATGCAATCAATCGGATTTAGAAGATTCTTTTGTGTTTATTACGTGTTACTTACGGAAGCAACGGACTGTCAAATACTGCTTTCCAGCCCAGTATTTCCGGCATTTTTCAAAACAATACCAGCGGTATTTACGGTTAAGGTAACTGCAAAGAAGAATGGCAAGAAAGTTTCTAAGACTCTTGC
>OHWS01000122.1_pt1 | contig 32592 bp, 22 predicted proteins | sample 1579751 | NCBI WGS metagenome assembly OHWS01 (sample SAMEA3882517, study PRJEB24775) | human gut metagenome | biome: human-associated habitat; feature: intestine environment; material: feces | place: Netherlands | collected 2009/2010
ACCAGCGTCGGCATGTCGGTGGTGATCGGTCCGAGCTGGAAGCTGTCCGGCACCGATTTGACGATGCCTTTGATGTCGCCACCGAAGAAGAACTGGAACGTGTACTGCAACGCCATGGACAGGCCGATGGTGACGATCATCTGCTGCATGGTGCCGACGTGGCGTCTGCGTAGCGGCCCCCAGACGATTTCGTTTTGGATGAAGCCGGTCAGCGCGCCGATGACGATGGCGAAGATGGCGGAGGCAATGAGCGGCATGTGCAGCATCTGCGTGCCGACGTATGCCATGAGGCCGCCGAGCGTCACCTGTTCGCCGTGTGAGAACGACTGCAGGCCGGTGGTGCCGTAGACGAGGTTCATGCCGACGGACATGAGGCCCAGCATCAGGCCGAAGATAATGCCGGAATACAGTTGCTGCCAGATGCGTTTGCCGACATTGGAGCCGTCTTTTTTGACTGGCGATTGCGTGGCCGCCGTCGATCCGGATGTGCCGGTCGCGCCTTTCGTGCCGTTTGCCGAGCCGGACGATCCAGATGTGCCGGACGTGCCGCTGCCGGCGGAATCGCCCGCCTGGTCGAATCGGACAACGCCGCGCTGCTTGTCGAAGCTGGCTTTCCTGATCGTCACCGTTGCGCTGCTTGCCTTCAGACCGTGCTCTTTCGCAACGGATGCGTCGATGGTGACGGTGTAATCGCCATCATCGGCAACGGAAAACGCCCACTTGCCGTCGGCAGCGGTTTTGGTTTCCGCCGTTGCCTTGCCGGACAGCGTGATGGTGACGTCGGCGATCGGCTTCTTGTCGGCGTCCTGCAGGATACCGTTGACGCAGCCGTTGCTGGCGGTCGGATTGCATTCATCGACGGCCTGCGCGCCGGAATCGGCTGCGGACGCGATGGCGGGAGGGAGTACGAAAAGCATCGAGAGAACGGCGACAATCGAACAGAGTATGACGATTCCCGGTCGACGATGCCGTGTGAGATACGTTACGGCTGTCATAGGTTTTTCCTCTCTTGTTGTTTTCACAACGTAGGAGAGGAAACAGCTCGCGCGGTTGCGCTCAGATTTCCTGAACGTTACCCGATGACCGCCCGTGTAACGTGAAAATTACGCGAGGCTGAGCCGGTGACAGCTATGCGTGGCCGCCCAGCATGGCGATGCCGAATCCGAGCGCCACGCAGGCGAGCGGCACCGCGACCGTGGCAGCGCCATAGCCCAGGGCCATGGCGAAACGGCGTTTGCGAATCAGCGACAGCACCTCGTTGATCGCCGACGAGAATGTTGAGAATCCGCCGAGGAACCCCACAACGAACGTCATTACCGTGCCCATATCCACCGACTGCGCATAGTACGACATCATGGCGATGCCGGCGCACAGGGAGGCGACGCCGTTGATGACGAGCGTGGCCAGGGGGAAGCTATGGTTGCCGTCACGGTTCCAGCTGCGTTGGATCGACACGTCAAGCACATAACGGGCCATGGCGCCGATGCCGCCGAACAGGCAGATCATCCAGGTCATCAGCGCACCTCTCCTGTGGTCGGGTCGGCGACGAGCGGGATTTCCGCGGTGACCGGCTTGGGTTCGAAGCTGGGCAGAGGTGCGACGGGTTGCGATGGCTGCGGCTGCGATTCGATTTTCGGCACCTGCCCGGTCTGCGCGACCTGCTGGGCGACCTGGGCCGCCTGCTGTGCCGCCTGCGCGGCCTCCAACGCGGCCTGCGCGGCCGAATGCGCCGCATCCGCCACCTTCACGTGGCGCACGCCCTGCGCGTCCGGCACGTTGTTCTGCACATTTTGCGCGGCCGGCACGTCCGATTCGCCCGAATCGGCCATGGGGACCGTCTGCGTAGCACTCTGCGTAGCCGATACTGCAGTGTCGGTCATCTGGACGTCCTGCACGATGCCGTACGCGTCCGAATCGGACATTGAGGATACGGAAGCCGTGGAGGCATCGGCGATCGCGTTACGGACCCGCTTGCGTGTGCCGCGCGCCAGCAACGCCTGCATCAGCGCCACGCCAACCGCGGCCGCGATCAGACCGCCGGCGAAACTTCCCGCAAGATAGCCGAGCGCGCTGCCGAAACGCTGCTCGCGCATGCCTTCCATGGTTTCCAACATCACGCCGGACATCGTCGACAGTCCGCCAAGCAAACCAAGCCCGACGCCACGGCTGACGACCTGCCGTACCCTGCGGCGCAGCCACGACGCGGTCGCCATGTATTCGGTCAGCATCGCAAACAGGAAGCAGGCGAGCATATTCGACACGAACGTGCCCACCACGAACGGCGAACCGTTCACCGACGGCAGCAGCAGGTCCGTGGCGCGACGGAAACCGACGCCGACGAAGCCGCCGACGAACACCACGAGATACATCAGACCATCGGCAAGAGGGTTGAATCGCGCCTGCATGCGTTTCATCGGCGCGAGCGGAATCTGCGGCGGATGCTTGGATGCGGCGGCACCGGACGGGCGCACATCCGCGCGCGCCACTTCGGCGACGTCGATCGACTGTGTGGCGGGATTCGGCTCATCACCCGCGTTTGGCGAGTCTGCCGCCCGTTGTTCTTGCGATTCCATCACGTTCCCCTTGTACTTGGCTTTCCGCGGACAGCGTCGTTCCACCCCAGCCATACGGCAACGAGCTGGCCGCAGGTGCCGTCTTCCTAACCTTGTACGAGTCTACACGTGCATTGCAACCAAACATCGAACATGTCCGATTCGGTGGATAACTGTGGATAACTTCGGGTGGCCCTAGACGTCTACGAATGGTTATGGAAGACAGTAAGGCCGCGTCAGACGGACACGTCGCACAGCCGCCGCATCGCATGCCGTGCGTCGCTTTCGTCCTCGCCGCTGAACAGCACGACCAGATAGTCGCCGGCACGCAGCCGCGTATCGCCATGCGGCACGATCTGCCGTTCGCCGCGACGCAGGCCAATCACCAGACAGCCGTACGGCCAGCGCACGTCACGCATCAGCTTGCCGTCCGCGGTCGCGCCCATTTCCACAGGCAGTTCCATGATGCCGTTGTCGATGCGATTGGCGATTGCCGTCGTGCCGCCTTGCGCGCGCATGTACCGTTCCAGCAGCTCGCCGTAGATCGGTTTCGTACGCAGCAGGTCGGAGACGAGCAATGCGATGAACGCGACGGCGGCGACCGGCAGCATGTGCGTCAACGTGCCGGACATTTCCACGGCCAGCAGAATCGACGTGATCGGTGTTTTCACGGACGCGGCCAGCGTGCCCGTCATCACGCATACCGAGAAAATCGCCACGGAATCGGACGGCAGGTTGCCGAACTGGTGCAACGTCTCGCCGCAGATACCGCCGGCGAGTGAGCCAACCGCGAGAATCGGCATGAAAATGCCGCCGGGAGCGCCTGAACCGAAGCTGGTGGAGGTGAACAGCACTTTCGCCACGAACAGCACGCACAGCATGCCCAAGCCGACGCGCGCATGCTCGGCCATGGCGATCAGGTTCGAGCCGCCGCCGAGCACGTCAGGCAGCCAAATGCCGATTGGCAGCGCGAGTGCGATCGCGATCAAAGGGCGGCTCCATGCGGGAAGCTTGCCGTACAGCGTTTGGAAGCCGAGCAGCGAACGGTTCATCAGCGAACCAACCAAACCGGCCACCAATCCCAGCGGAATCAGCCACCCGTATTCGCCGAGCGGCAGTTGGCCGATGGTGCCGAAGTCAAGCACCGGACGCAGGCCGAAACAGTATTTCGATACGAAATCGGCGGTCAGGGACGCGGCGGTGGCGCCCATCAGAATCGCGGGCGAAAAACTGCGATGCACCCCTTCCAAAGCGAACATCATGCCGGACAGCGGTGCGCTGAACGCGGCGGACAGGCCGGCCGCGGCACCGGCGGTGACCAGATAATGCTCCTGCATGTCCTCACGTTTCTTGCCGCGCAGCCGGTGCGATAGGAACTGCGCGCCCGATGCGCCGATTTGGATGGACGGTCCTTCGCGGCCGAGCGAGAGGCCGAAGAGCGATCCGAGCAGGCCTCCGATGAAGCGAACCGGCAGAATCGTCTGCCATCGCATTTTCAGGCCGCAGATCACCACGCCGTTGGTTTGCGGAATGCCGCTGCCGCCGGCCATCGGCTCTTTTTTGACCATCCATGCGATGGCGAGCGCGGCTGCGATTGCGGCGACCGCCCACGGTGCGACCAGCCACGGGGTTTCGCGGATGCGCGCGTAGATCCAGCGCGCGGTGTCGGTGCCGTATTCGATGCCGAGACGGTAGAGGACGACGAGGAAGCCGGAAATCAGGCCGACGAGAATGCCGGCAGCGGCCATCTTCCATTTCAGGTGGTCGAATCGCGGGACCAGTTTGCTGAACCTGTCAAACCTGTCGAACCTGTCGTTAGGCGGCATTGCAGTCATCGCACTCCCCTTTTCCGTTCCTCCGCCGCGCACCCCGTCGGTGTGTATGCGGTGTGCGTCATACGCGCACGCCATCGCACACACCATACGCAAAGTGCCGGCAGGCACAGGCCCACCGGCACTTGTCATTGACGTTCGTTGCCGACGTTCATATCGACGAATCAGCCGAATCAGCTTCAGTCGATCAGCGAGTTGATCTGGATGATGTGGTCGCGCTGCGGGCCGGTGCCGATCACGGAAATGCGGCAGCCGGACAGTTCCTCAAGACGCTTGACGTAATCCTGGCAGGTCTTCGGCAGATCGTTGAAGTCATGGACCTGGGAAATGTCCTCGTCCCAACCCGGCATGGACTCGTAAATCGGCTTCGCGGCGGCGAACTCGGCCTGGTCGGTCGGCATATCGTCGCGACGCTCGCCGTTGACGTCGTACGCCACGCACAGCGGGATTTCCTTGAGGCCGGTGAGCACGTCGAGCTTGGTAAGCACGATGTCGGTCAGGCCGTTGACCTGGGCCGCGTAACGGTTGACGACCGCGTCGAACCAACCGCAGCGACGCGGGCGACCGGTGGTCACGCCGTACTCGTGGCCTTGGGCGCGCAGCCATTCGCCGTCCTCGCCGAACAGTTCGGTCGGGAACGGGCCTTCGCCCACGCGGGTCACATACGCCTTGGAGACGCCGATCACGCGGGTGATCTTGGTCGGGCCAACGCCGGTGCCGGTGCAGGCGCCGCCGGCGGTCGGGTTGGAGGAAGTCACGAACGGGTAGGTGCCGTGGTCCACGTCGAGCATGGTGGCCTGGCCGCCTTCGAACAGCACGGTCTTGCCCTCGTCGAGCGCCTTGTTGAGCACCAGGGAGGTGTTGGCCACGTACGGCTTCAGGCGTTCGCCGAGCTTGAGCAGCTCGTCGGTGGTCTCGTCCACGTCGATCGGGCGACGGTTGTACAGCTTGACGAGCATCTGGTTCTTCTGATGCAGGCTGGCCTCGACCTTGTCATGCAGGTGCTCCGCGTTGAACAGGTCGTGCACGCGGATGCCCACGCGGTTGATCTTGTCGGCGTATGCCGGGCCGATGCCACGGCCGGTGGTGCCGATCTTGTGCTTGCCGAGGAAGCGTTCGGTCACCTTGTCGAGCACGCGGTGATACGGGGCGATGATGTGCGCGCTTTCGCTCACCAGCAGTCGGGAGCAGTCCACGCCACGGCTTTCAAGGCCGTCGATCTCCTGGAACAGCACTTCCGGATCGACGACGACGCCGTTGCCGATGACGGGGGTGGTGTTGGGGCTGATGATGCCGGACGGCAGCAGATGCAGCGCATACGATTCGTCGCCGACCACCACAGTATGGCCAGCGTTATTGCCGCCGTTGAAACGGGCGACGTAGTCGACCTTCGTGCCGATCAGATCCGTTGCCTTGCCTTTGCCCTCGTCTCCCCACTGGGCACCGATCAAAACAATTCCAGGCATGTTGTTGCACCTCCGTGCGTACGCGATTCTGCCTTAAGCCTTGCGCCTAAAGCCTTACAAAGGTTACTCTTCACCCTCTACCGGGTCTGAGGGATGCTCACGGCTCTGGACCGACCGTAATCGGATTGCAACCGGTCCGAAAAACAGACCAGAAAACGCCCGAAAACAGTTCGAAAGACCGTTGGCTAGTTCAGCGCGCGCCCGGCACTGCCGAGCTGCTTGCATGCTTCGACCACACGCGCGGCCATCGCGGATTCAGCTTCACGACCCCAGGATCGCGGATCGTACAGCTTCTTGTTGCCCACCTCACCGTCGATTTTGAGCACCGAATCATAGTTGGAGAACATGTGACCGGCCACCGCACGGCTGAATGCGTACTGCGTATCGGTGTCGATGTTCATCTTCACCACGCCGTAGCTCACGGCCTGCGCGATCTCCTCCGGCGCGGAGCCGGAACCGCCGTGGAACACCAGGGCGAACGGTTTACCGGGAGCGACATCCAGCGAGTGCGCGGGGTCGGGCATTTCGCCGGCCTTGATCGCGAGCGCGACCGTGGTCTGGATTTCGTCGAGCAGTTCGGGGCGCAGTTTCACCACGCCCGGTTTGTATGCGCCGTGCACGTTGCCGAAGGTGAAGGCGGCCATGTAGCGTCCGCGCTCGCCGAGGCCGAGTCGTTGCGCGACGGTGATGCCTTGCGCGGGCGTGGAATACAGTTTGTCATTGATTTCGGCGCTGTGCCCGTCTTCTTCGCCGCCGACCGCGCCGATTTCGATTTCCAGCACGGTGTGCGCGGCTTGGGATTTGTCGAGCAGTTCTTCTGCGATGTCGAGGTTTTCATCCAGCGGCACTGTGGAACCGTCCCACATGTGTGACTGGAAGGTCGGTTCCTGACCGTGCTTCACCTGTTCGACTTCATGGTCGAGCAAGAGGCGCACCCATTCGTCCAAATACTGTTTGGCGCAGTGGTCGGTGTGCAGGGCGATGGTGATGTTGGGGTATTTCGCCGCGACTTCGTGCGCGAAGGCTGCGAAGGCAAGCGAGCCGGTGACGCGGTCGTTGACGCGTTGCCCGGAGAAGTAGGCGGCGCCGCCTACGGAGACTTGGATGATGCCATCGGATTCCGCCTCGGCGAAACCCTGGAGTGCGGCGTTCAGGGTCTGCGTGCTGGTCACATTGATCGCGGGATAGGCGTAACCGCCGCGGCGTGCGGCGTCCAGCATTTGCGCATAACGTTCCGGCGTTGCAATAGTCATGCCTCCATTATCGCCCAACCCTATCCCACTTGTCATGTGACAACATTCGCCATCTTTCCTTTCCGTTTTCCCGACCGTCCGCTCCATATCCAGGTCGCCCGCCCCACTAGAGCCATATGCCGAGCGTTTTCGTCTCATATCCCGACACTTGCGGGACCGACCAATAAACATGGCGAAACCATTGCGATCGTTCCATCGGAAGTCATAGAATGTCCACCGGATCGCGCGACGAAGAGCCCAACCGGGTGTTCCCGCACGGGCATGCCGCCGCACGTAGATGTTGCGACCAATACCCGCGAGGAGGCTTGATGCACCAGGTTTTCGCCATCTTCCTTCGAGACGTGAAACGCATTCTGAAGAACCCCGTGGCGCTCGTCGTCACGCTGGGTGTGGCCATCATCCCATCACTGTACGCATGGTGCAATATCCTCGCCAACTGGGACCCGTACGCGAACACAGGCAACATCCAAGTCGCTGTGGCGAACGAGGACAAGGGCACAACCTCCACGCTGGTCGGCCATCTCGACGCTGGCCAGCAGACCGTCAACCAGCTTAAGAAGAACCATCAGCTCGGCTGGCGTTTCGTTCCCAAGCAGCAAGCCATCGAAGGCGTGGAATCCGGCAAATACTATGCGGCGATCGTACTGCCGGAAGACTTCAGCTCCAGACTAATCGGCACCGTCACCGGTAAAGGCGACCGACCGTCGATCACGTACTACATCAACGAAAAGCTGAACGCGATCGCGCCGAAAATCACCGATACGGGCGCGACCACGATCGACGAGCAGATCAACACCACTTTCGTTTCCAGCGTGGCCGACGCCGTGGCAAAGGAAGTGAAGGAGGCAGCGGGAGAAACCACCGGCAGCGTGAAAAGCGCGCAAAGCGACGTCGTCAACGATCTGACCGACACCATCAACCAGCTCGAAACCGTCCAACAGCAGCTGCGCGACACCCGCTCCACGCTCGACAAGGCCCTCACCACCATCGATTCGGCCAAACAGTCCAACATCGCGCTCGCCTCGGAAATCACCAACTCGCTTGACACCGTCGGCAAGGCGTCCGACTTGCTGAGCGAGACGCGCACACAAACCGAACGATTCTCGAACACGCTGGTCGGAGCGCTCGACAACGGCAGCACGCAACTGTCCGGCCTGCAGGTCAACGTGAGCAATGCCACCGGCACCGTGCTCAGCGGACTGAACACCACGCAGGACGCGCTCGACCAAGTGTCCAGCACCATGCATCACGTCAACGCCACCACCGGCAATGTGCTCGACGGCGTGGAGAAGGCGTTGCAGGCCAGCCAGCTGGATCCGAACAGCCAAACGTATAAGGATCTTTCCGCGCAGCTCGCCGAAGCCCGCAAACAGCTGACGTTCCAGCAGCAGCGCATCGACGCCTTCGATCAGGACACCACGGCTGCGATCAACGCGGGGAAGAACACCGCGAACGGGTTCAACGACGATGTCACCACGCTGGCGAAGAACGGCACGGCGTCGATGGCGAGCGCACACACGACCATCACCGGCACGGTCATGCCGAATCTCAACACCGGGCTCGATACACTCAGCCTGGCCAATGGGTCGCTGTCCGGCACGCTTACCACGCTGCAAAGCACGCTGGAACAGGGCAACGGGCTGCTCGACCAGTTGTCGCGCACCGTGACCCAAACGAACACCACCATTGCTGGCACGCAGACACAGCTCGCCAATCTCGCCAAACAGCTCAACACCACGCGCACCGATGTGGCCGCGTTGAGCAGTTCGGCGATGTTCCAGCAGCTTTCCCAAGCGCTCGGACTTGACGCGAGCGAGGTCGGCTCGTTCGTGGGCGAGCCGGTGCATTTGGACGAACAGGTCCTCTACCCGGTCAAAAACTATGGTTCCGCGGTCACGCCGTTCTACACGAATCTTGCGCTGTGGGTCGGCGGATTCGTGCTCGTCGCGATCTACAAGCTTGAAGTGGACCGCGATGAGAAGATCCGCATGTACACGCCACGCCAAGGCTATATGGGCCGTTGGCTGCTGTTCGTCACGGTCGGATTCCTGCAGGCGATCATCGCCACGATCGGCGATCTCGCGCTGGGCATCCAATGCGAGCATCCGTTCCTGTTCATCCTCGCCGGCATTTTCGCCTCGTTCGTCTACGTGAACATCATTTACGCGCTCGCCGTGGCGTTCCGGCATATCGGCAAGGCCGTCGCCGTGATTCTGGTGATCATCCAGATTCCGGGCGCGGCAGGCCTCTACCCCATCGAGATGATGCCGGAATTCTTCCGCCGTCTGAAACCGTTCCTACCGTTCACCTACGGCATCAACGCGATGCGCGGGCCGATCGGCGGCATGTATGCCAACCATTATTGGATCGACATGCTCTCGCTGTTCTGGTATCTGCCTGTGGCGCTGTTCATCGGCTTGGTGGTCCGCAAGCTGGCGTTGAACCTCAACCGCCTGTTCGACAACCGTCTGGCGGACACTGATCTGATGATCACCGAACATAACGAAGGCACGGTGGAACCGTTGCGGCTCACCGAGACCGCGCAGCAGATCGCCGAGGAGTTCCCCGAACTCGCCCGCAGACGGGCGATTCATTTCTTCCGCCTGTACCCGCGCCTGGTGCGTTGGGGATTCCTCGCGCTGGCGGTACTGCCGTTCGTGTTCCTGCTATTGCTATTCATCACGCGCATGAAGCTCGCCATGCTGCTCGGTTGGATCATTTCGATCATCGCCATCGACACGTATCTCATCGTGGTGGAGTATCTGCGCGAACGGTATGCGAATTATCTGGGCGAGGAAGCGATGAGTGCGGAAGAGTTCCGCAGCGCGATCCTGCACGAGAACCTGCTGTTCCGGCCGGGCATGCATTACAAGCCGATGCATGCCGTACGTACGAGGCTGTATGAGGCTGCGCATGGTGGTTCGGCCGGACATGCGCCTGAACATGCGGCTGAGTATGCGGCTGGAAACACGGACGGAAATGCTGGCAGGAGTCTGCGTGAGGAGGGGAACGAACAGTGAAAATGATCTGGGGCATCTTTAAGCGGGACATGTGCCATGCCACCCGCAACGTGATCGCCGTGATCGTCTCGATGGGCCTGGTGGTGGTGCCGGCGCTGTACGCCTGGTTCAACATCGCGGCCAGCTGGGACCCCTACGGCAACACCAAGGCATTGAAGGTCGCCGTGGCCAATAACGACAAGGGTTACAAGTCGGATCTCATACCGGTGCGCGTCAACGTGGGCGAAACCATCATCAGCACACTGCACGCCAACGACCAGCTGGACTGGCAGTTCGTGAAAAGCGACAAGGCAATCGACGGGGTGAAATCCGGCGAATACTATGCGGCGATCGTAATTCCGAAAGGTTTCAGCGCCGACATGATGACGCTGTTCTCCCCCGACATCAAACACGCGCAGCTCAAGTACTATCTAAACGAGAAAATCAACCCGATCGCCCCGCATATCACCGATCAGGGCGCGACAACCGTGGTCAACACGATCGACAAAACCTTCGCCAAAACGATTGCGCAAGTCGGACTCGACCTGGCCTCAAGCATCCTACACTATTCGCAAAGCCCGCAAATGGCCGAATACATGCGCAACCTCAACGGCAATCTCACCACCACGGCGGATACGCTGAGCGGCGCATCGCAGCAGGTGACGTCGTATTCGCAGCTGCTCGGCTCGGCGAACGACATCGTGGATTCCACGGGCAAACTGCTCGCCTCGGCGACCAAGGCGGGCAAACAGGCCCAGAACGCGTTGAAGCAAGGCAAATCAGGTGCCACGTCACTCACTTCTGCAGGTGCGAACGTCACCTCCTCGGTGAACACCGCGCTCGACCAGGTGTCAGGCGCGTTCGACCAAGTAGCTGCCAAGGTGAACAAGGCGTTCGACGCGATCGGCAAGGGCTCAGACACCGCAGCCAGCCAGTTGGCAACGTTGAGCGAACAAATCTCCAGCGGCGAATCGCTGTACGACACGTACATCACAAGCCTCAACCACATGCGCGAATCGGTGGAACAACTACCGGACAGTGATTCCGCGAAACAGGCGCTGCTGGAAGCCATCGACCGGGAGATCACGCTGCTGGAAGCCGCCAAAGGCGATTCGCAGAAGCTCGCGCAGCAGCTGAAAGACGCTTCCACGCAGGTCACGCAGGATACCGCAGCCGCGGAACGCTCCCGCAAGGAGATCCTGAACCGCATCACCTCCGCGAAGCAGTCGATCAGCAATGTGCGCGACGATTACGCCACGAACGTCAAGCCGAAAATCGACGCGCTCGCCTCCACAGTCAGCACGCTGATCTCCCAAACCGACAGCATGATCACCCAGCTGAGCGGCACCGCCGACGGTCTGGACGATGTGACGGGCGATGTGGGGACGAATGTGACGTCCATCCGTTCCACGCTCGGCGCGATCGCGAAGAAACTCGACTCGTCGGCAGCGACGGTGAAGGAGCTGATCACGAAGCTGGAGACGGGCGGAAACGCCGGTGACGGCAACAGCGATGGTGGCGACGGTGACAACGACGCCGATTCGGGCGAATCGGACGAACTACGTGCACTGGCCACCGCCAACGCGTCCACACTGTCCACGCTGATTTCCGCGCCCGTCGCACTGCATCGCGTCTCGGTGTACCCGATCGCGAACTACGGTTCGGCCATGGCGCCGTTCTATACGATCCTGTCAATCTGGGTGGGTGCGATCATCCTGTGCGCCATGCTGAAAGTGACGATTTCGGACCGCGAGAAGGCGCATGTGCTGGGCTTGGGCGACACGCTGCCGCGCATCGCCGGCCCGTCCGGCCCGGGGAACGCCTCACGTTGGGGACTGCGCCTCGACCACGAGTATTTCGGACGGTACGCGATCTTCGCACTGCTCGCGTTGCTGCAGGGCACACTGGTTTGCCTGGGTGACACGTATTTCCTTGGCGTGCAGGCGAATCATGCGCTGCAGTTCCTTGCCGTGGGGTGGCTTGCCGCGCTCGTGTTCTCGAATATCGTGTATACGCTGACCGTGTCGTTCGGCGATATCGGCAAGGCCGTGGCCGTGGTGCTGCTGGTGATGCAGGTCGCCGGTTCGGGCGGTACGTTCCCTATCGAGACGCTGCCGAAGTTCTTCCAAATGCTCTACCCGTTCCTACCATTCCCGCACGCCATCGATGCCATGCACGCCGCGATGGCCGGATCATACGACAATGAGTACCTGCTTGACATGGTGTATCTCGCCTTGTTCCTGATTCCTTCGCTGCTGCTGGGATTGATGTTGCGCAAGCCGGTGATCCGGTTGAACAACTGGGTGAGCCGCAATCTGGAGTCCACCAAGGTGATGTGACGAGGCGGATTTGAACGGGCTGGTTTGAGCCGGTTTAGATCGGTTTCGGCTGGTACACGTGAACGCGCTGCCCGCCATCATCAACGACCTGAAAACCCAAAGCCACGAATTCGTCACCATCGACCAGCCGGCAAAAACCTAAGCTAGCGTGGAGGCGTAAGGCATTGTCCTGCCCAGTCACTTCCCTTACGTACCGCTGCGCCATCCCGGCGCTCCTCTGCGCCGCCACTACCCCACATGTCGCCTCCTCACGCACCAACAAGTGTCCGATCCCCCCGAATCAGCCACCCACGCGTCATCCGGTCACCCCAGGTTGTCCGATTCGGGAGAAACCGACACTCAGGGGCACCGTGCAAACCACACGTTGATCAGAGAACCGGCAACCACCAGCACAACACCGATCCAGAACGGCATGCCCAGCGCCACGCCCAACAGAAGCGTGCTAGAAGCCGTGGAAAACAGCGGAGTCGCGTACGAACCAATCGCAAGCGTTTCCATACTGCCGTGCAACATGCCGTATCCCCAGCACGCGTAGCCGCCCGAAATCGAAGCGGCGCACGCAATCAGCGCAGCATATCCACCGATGCCGGGCGCCGTGTCCGGCAAACCGTCTCCCGAAACGAAATGGATGGTCCACAGTACAACGGCCACACAACAGAAGAAAATCGTCGTGCCGTCGTAACCGCCGGACAACGACGGCGTAAAAGTCGCATAAATCGCCCAAATAAAGGCGCCAACAAACGCGAGCACATACGGTAGGGGGTTACTGGCGATATTGTGGACCGCTTCCTGCATATCAAGGCTTTCTCCGCCAACCGCCATCGCCACACCGATGGTTGCGATCACCGCGCCAGGAATCGCTTTGGCGACCGCACCACGTTTGTGCGATACCGCTGCGGTCATCAGCACCAGCAGCGTCGGCCACAAGTAGTTGACAAGGCTGACTTCCACGGATTGCGCGTTCGTTGTGGCCAGGCCGATCGACAGCGAGATTGACGCCTCGTATGCGATGAACATGAGTCCACCTGCGATGAGGTACTTGCATGGCGCTTCGCGGATTGGTTTCGGACGGCGCACAATGAACAGCATGACACCACCGACGGTGTAGATGAGCGCCGAACCGAGCGTGGCTCCGAACGATTCGGAAACGAGTCGCACGAGGCCGGCCATGAAGCCCCACAGGACGATTGCGAACAGGCCGATGAGTGTCGCCGCGTGTGATGTGGCATGGCCGAGTAGCGGATTGCAGGAGTTGCCGGTGGGGTGGTTTGCGCCGGAATCGGAGGGGGACTTCTGGTTCGTGTTCACGGGCTCCAGCCTACCCATCGCCCTCCACGAGTGTCCGATTCTGCAGAATCGGACACTCCTGCAACCTGCGATGCCGCGAACCCGATTACCCCCGGAACCGCACCAACAGCAGAGTCAACCACCCCATCCGACGCTGCCACACCAGCCGTATCGGCAGCCAAGTCCATGCGTCCCGCATCCACACAGCCCCACGCGTCCCGCACCTCCACGGCCCGCCGACGCGCACACGTCGCCCATGACCAAATCATCCAACGTCACACCGAACATGTCGCAAAGCATCAGCAGCTTGTCACAAACGTCGCGTTCCACGCCACCATCTTGCGGTTGCATTGCGATTCGCAACCAAATTTTGCGACGCAACCGACAGTTGCGCGACGCGAAGTTGGCTTCACGGGTCTTTTACGACAATAGAAAAACCCTTGAAATTCCAACGATTCCAAGGGTTTTGAGTGGAGCGGATGACGGGAGTCGAACCCGCCTTTAAAGCTTGGGAAGCTTTCGTTCTACCGATGAACTACATCCGCAAGGTGTGCCTTTTGGGCACGAAACTTCAGTTTAGCACGCAACGGATGCGTATGCGGACACAGACCGACATGCGATACCAATTTTCCGCAATATCACGGAGACTCAACCACGCGGCCGCTGCGAATAGTCGCGAGAATATCTGCCAGCCGAGCCGCCCGAATCATGCGCGAATCCATACTGCGTTCCAAATTGCGGCCCACCGGCACCAGCCATCGCAGAACGTCCGCCTTGCCGAATATCCGCCGCCGCAACGCCGCTCGTGGCATAGCCACCGGCCAAATATCCGGACTGCACGCCCTGCTGACGCATCTCCTGCCCCATCTGCATCAGCCGCGCAATGCGATCCGAGGTCGGCGGGTGCGTAGAAAACAGCTTGGAGAAGCCCTCCGCGGAGAACGGACTGGCGATCATCATCGCAGCCACCGACTGCGTGCCGGCGGTCTTCTCCATCGGCATCGCGGCTGCGCCGCCGGAAATCTTGCTCAACGCGGAAGCGAGCGCTTCCGGATCCTCCGTCAACTTGGAACCGTCTTCGTCGGCGTCGTATTCGCGTGTGCGGGAGATTGCCATCTGTATCAGCGACGCTGCGATCGGCGCCAGAATCGCGCTCAGCAGCACACCCAGCAATCCCAAGCCGCCGGACGCCGAATCGTCGCGGTCGTCACGCGAACGGCCGCCGCCGAAATACATGAGCGAGTAGCCGAGGTACGAGATGACGGTGGCCATGGCGGAGGCGATTGCGGACGTCAGAATGTCGTGGTTGTAGACGTGCATGAGTTCGTGTCCGAGCACGCCGCGAATCTCACGTTCGTTAAGCGTCTGTAGGATGCCTTGCGTGCAGCAGACCGCCGCGTGTCGTTCGTTGCGCCCCGTCGCGAACGCGTTGGGGCTCATGGTGGGGGCGATGTAGATGCGCGGCATCGGCTTACCTGCCTTCGCCGATAGCTCGCGGACGATCTTGTATAGTACGGGGGCTTCCTGCTCGCTCACCTGTCGAGCGTGCATGCTGGCGATCGCCAGTTTGTCGGAAAACCAGTAGGAGACGAACGTGGAGCCCAGGCCGATGAGAATGTAGTAGCCGAGCGTGCTTTGACTGGCGCCGGTCGCCCACCAGATGAGCATGATGACGCCCCACATCAACGCGAACAAAAGCGTTGTTTTCAAGCCATTGCAATGGCCGTGCACCTGCAATTTGCCGTTCATGGCCACCAGCCTAGGAATTCAGGCTGGGATTTTGCTGTATACAAGCTGAAGGGCGGATTTGCAACATCTAGAAACATGCCACGCAACGACGCTACAGCATCGGCCATAGACCTATCTGCGGCACGGCGAGAGTCACCCCAACTTGAAACGTATTACCCCCGCATATCCCCTGAATGCACTGCGTCAAGCGTGCCGATCAGGCTGGTCAGCAAATCGTTGCGGCCGCACGCGTTCGTCAGCACCGCCAGCACGTACGTGCCCGACTGCGACATCACCAGTCCGGCATCGTTCAGCGCGTACAAATCGCCTTCGCCGTTGATCCATCCGGCCTTCGTGTACACGGTGTCCGCATCGCCAAGGGCCGCGTGGATGCAGGAGTTCAGCGAATTCGTCATGTCTCCGGACAGCCATTGCAGCGATTCGGGCGTGATGTTCTGCACCCCCGCCGTTTGCCCGGCGAACAGGAAACCGTATCCGGCGGTCCACAGTTTGGCCATGTCGCGCGCGGAGGTGAACAGGTACCCGCCGCGATCACCCATTCTGGAAGCCGCGCCTGCCTGTTCGGCCCACGTGTTGAAGCAGTCGAGGCCATACGTTTTGTACAGCCAGTCGTAAGACGCGTTGTCGGAATTGCGCAGGACGGCGTCGACCTTTTGGTGGACGGTGGCGGACTGCGCGTCAGCGGATTGGGCCACGCTGTTCAGGTCGACGGTGCCCGTTGAGAACAGCGATATCAGGTATGGCGCCTCCGCCGACGAGGCCGAATAGATCTGTGCATCGGCGTTGTATGCGATCGTGCGGCCGGTCGTGATGTCGGCGAGCACGAATGATGCGGTATATCCGTCGGCTTCGAAAGTGGCGATTTGAGACTGCACGGCGGCCTGCGAATCGGCGCTTAGCGTGAAGCCCTGCGTTGTGATCGTGGCGCTGCCCTCGACTGCGGAAATGCCGTCCAGCGCGACCTGCGTCGGCGACGAGACGGCTTGTGTCTGCGATTGCGGCGCGCTGTTTTTCTTAAGCGCGCCCGACGTGGAGGACGTTTCCGAAGACGTTCCCGAGGACGCCGCTGCGTGGGCTTCCTCTTCGAGATGCACATCGACAAGACCCACGCCCATGGCGAAGCCGATCAGGCAGGCGATCAGCAGGCCCACGACGGACACGGAACAGCAGTACAGTGCCTTGCGCTTGACGTGTTTTCCAAAGTTCATGCCGACTTCACAACCTTAGATTTCAATGCCCGCATCCGTTTGCGATGATATTGCGCACCGCGTTTCACTGGGGTCAGCCTAGCGCATGGACCCGAACTTCGGGGGTAATAGGTCAAAACGACCGCGTATGTCCGATTCTGGAGAAACGGGCGGTTGTGCGATCGAAAACGCACGCTACGCGACCAGTCCGCCGAAAATCGACCACTAAAGCGGCAAAACTAACGCCCTGCACGTCCGATTCAGAGGAATCGGACGTGCAGGGCGTTACTAGATTGCGTTAAAAGGCTTGGAGTTAGGGTGTCAGGAAGTCAGCACTCCCACCCTAATTCCAGCCGGCCCGATTCAGGCATGCGCCAGCGCGCGCATCTGCTCCGGGTCGATGACCTTCTTGTGCTCGCGACCTTCCTTCGCACCCTCAGCACGTTCGTACGCGTCGACCTTCTTCCAACCGGCGAAGTCGATCGGCTTGACACCGCGGGAAGCCAGCAGACGGTCGATAGATTCCGGATCGCGGTCAGCGGCCACGCGACCGCCTTCGGCGGCCTTGGACAGGTCCTCCAGCATGTTGGTGACGATGAGCAGCGCGTCGGACTTGGTGGAGCCAATCAGTCCGACCGGGCCGCGCTTGGCCCAACCGGTGGCGTACAGACGCTCACGCACCTGCGCGCCCTCGCCGGAGGCCTCCGTGGTGATGCGGCCGTCGCCGTTCGCGTTGGCCAGGTGCGCGCGACGCTCGTCGTACGCGATGCCCGGCGCGGTGGCCGGCTTGTAGCCGATTGCGTGATACACGGCCTGCACCGGGTACTCTTCGAATTCGCCGGTGCGAGTCATCTTGCCGTCCGCGGAAGTCGTCGTCTTCTCCACGCGAATCGCCTTGACCTTGCCGTCCTCGCCCAGCACTTCGACCGGAGCGGAATTGAAGTGGATGTAGTACTTGCGATCCGCCGGGTTGCCTTCGAAATCGGTGTCGCCGTCGTCTTCCATGTCCTCGGCCATCTCGCGGATGGTGAACAGCTCCTCGACCATCTGACGGGTCAGCTTGTCCTTGCCGGCCTCCTCGATAGTGTCGTCGTCCAGATCGAAGTCGTCTTCGTTGATGATCAGCTGCACGCCCGGCAGCTTCTCCATTTCGCGCAGCTCCTGCACGGAGAACTTGGCCTGCGCCACACCGCGACGGATGAACAGGTGCAGGGTCTTCGCCTTATTGGCCTTGATGCCCTCGTACACGTTGTCCGGAATGTCGGTTTTGGCCTTGAGATCGTCGGCGTTGCGCATGAGCTCGCGCGCCACGTCCATGGCCACGTTGCCGCCGCCGATCACGGCGACCTCTTCGGCATCGAGCGGCCATTCGCGGGCGCCGGTCGGATAGCCGTCATACCATTCCACGAATTTCGCGGCGCCGTACACGCCGTCCAGATCCGATCCCGGCAGGCCGAGCGGCTTGTCCGCGCCAGTAGCGAACAGCACCGCGTCGTAACGTTCCAGCAGCTCGTCAAGCGTCACGTCCTTGCCGAATTCCACGTCGCAGTACAGGTGGATGTCTGGGTTGTCGAGCGTCTTCTCGAGAGCGGATGCGATGAATTTGATGGAAGGGTGGTCGGGGGCCACGCCGTAGCGCACCAGGCCGAACGGCACCGGCAGCTTTTCGAACAGGTCGATGCGGGCCTTGGTGCCCAGTCCCAGCTCTTCGCCGAGCTTGCCCAGCTGGCGCAGGAAAATATCGGAAGAGTAGACGCCTGCGGGGCCGGCGCCGATTACAGCAATACGAAGTTCGTTGGTTTCGCTCATATGTTCCAGCCTAATATATTCCCTGCATTTCCAACAGGGGGCATACGGCACTTTCTTGCGATTCCCTTACTTGCCTCGCAACGCGCAGCCCGGCCCATGTGCCGGCGCAGGAGAACGTACAATCGCAGAAGATCACAATCGGTCCCTCACTAAAGAAGGTCCTTATCGTAAGAGGGTGGGCATATGCGCATTCACATCACGTATACCGGCGGCACCATCGGTATGGTCGAGTCACCGAACGGTCTGGTTCCGGGCGCCGATATGCGCGGCTGGCTGCGCCGGCTGATTGAGGACGCGCATCTGGACCCGAGCTTGTTCTCGTTCACCGAGCTGGACCCGCTGATCGATTCGTCGAACGCGACGCCCGACAATTGGCAGACGATGGCGGACGACCTGCGCGCGCACCGCGATGACGCCGACGCATTTGTGGTGTTGCACGGCACCGATACGATGAGCTATTCGAGTGCCGCGCTGTCTTACGCGCTGACCGGTTTCGGCAAGCCTGTGATTTTCACGGGGTCGCAGCATCCGCTCGGCAAAATCGAATCGGATGCCACCGCGAACGTCACGGGTGCGCTGAACGCCGCGATGAGCGGACGTTTTCATGGCGTCGGCCTGTTCTTCGGCCATCATCTGTTCGCCGGCAACCGTGTGAGCAAATCGTCAAGCTGGGCGTTCGAAGGGTTTTCAGCGCCGTCCACCGGCCCGCTGGCACGTACCGGCACGCCATGGCATTGGTATGCGGGCGATTCGGCCGGCTCCGGTTGCGGTTGGGCGTCGCCGCTGCCCTACTCCCGTCACGATGTGGCCGTGATCGACATGGCTCCCGGCATTTCCGCCGCGCGATTGGCCGCGATGCTCGACCCTCGTCCGGAAGCGGTGCTGTTGCGCGCGTACGGCGTTGGCAATGTGCCGAGCGACGAGCCAGGACTGACCGACGTGATCGCCGACGTGCTGCATGACGGCGTGCCTGTCGTCATCGCATCGCAATGCCAGCAGGCGGAAGTGCTGCTCGGCCATTACGAGACGGGCGACGCGATCGCCCGCGCCGGTGCGATCGGATCGGGCGACATGACGCTGGAAGCCGCATACGCGAAGATCATGTTCCTGCTGTCGCAGGGCGTGGACGCGGCCGATTTCGGCACGTGGATGCGCCGGAACATCGCTGGCGAAATCTCGCCCAGCTCGATGTAGCACGGCGCAACGCGGTTCAGCCTCCGCACGGCTCGTCGCCGCAACCGGCGCTACTCGCGGTCGAGCAGGGCGGTGAGCGCCCACAGGATGCTGACCACGTCGATCGCTTCCTGCATGAACGCGCCGACGACCACCGGAATGAGGTTGAACGCGGCCGCGACCATGCCGATAATCGCCAATCCAAGGCCGACCAGCACCGCCTGCAGCATCACTTTCTTCGTGCGGCGGGCGATGGCGATGGCGCGCGGCACGGAGGCGATGTCGTCGTTCATAATGACCACCTGCGCCGATTCGGACGCGGCGGTGGACGTGCCGTCGGTCATGGCCATGCCGATGTCCGCAACCGCCAGCACGGGGGCGTCGTTCACGCCGTCGCCGACCATCATCGTCACCTGTCGGGTCATGGATTCGCCGACCACGCGCTGTACGACCTTGTCCCACGCCGGCTGGTTTTGGTGCGCGTCTTCCGTGGCGTTCTTGACGGCCGCGACCTTGCCTTCGGGGAAGAGTTCGGATTGCACGTCGTCGATGCCGACCTCGCCCGCGATGATGCGTGCGGAAGCCTCCTTGTCGCCGGTGAGCATGGACAGTTTCTTCACGCCGAGCCGGTGCAGTTTTTCAAGGGACGATTTCGCGTTTTCGCGAGGCACGTCACGCAGCACGATGCGTGCGGCGAGCTTGCCGTCGATCGCCACGTACGCGGCCATTTCGTCCGGTTCGAGAGGTGCGAACAGCGAATTCACCTCCGGCTTCTTGGAAGCGCCGGCAGCGGTACCGGTCGCCGAATCGCCAACCGCGCTATCGGCCACAGCACCAGCCGCAGTACCGGCCGCCACCCCTGCGCCCAGCACATGCGTGAAGCCGGCCTCGTCGGCCGTCACGTACGCGAAACGACCCACGCGCACGGCACGCCCGTTCACCTCGCCGGACACACCCTTGCCCGACTGTTCCTCGATGTTCTTCACCACGGGGTAATCGCGTCCATGCCCCGGCAGATCGCGTTCGGCGCACAGCCGCTGCCCGTTCTCATAGCGCGCGTACAGTTCCTGCATGGCCTTCTGCCCGGCCGCCGCGATGCCCTTCGACAGAATGTGCACCGAGTAGCCTTCCACCACGCCGGCCATCATCAGAATGTGGTTCTCGTCGTACGGCGAGCTGTTTTCGAACGGCTTCTCGACGCGCACGACCTGCGGCTGCTTGACGGTAAGCGTGCCGGTTTTGTCGAAAAAGATATGCGATACGCGGCCCAGGTTTTCCAGCACATCCTGCGCTTTGATAAGAATGCCCGCCTTGGCAAGGCGACCGGTGCCGGCCACGTACGCGACGGGCGCGGCGATCAGCAGCGGGCAGGGCGTGGCCAAAACCAGCACCTGCGCGAATCGCAATGGCGTGCCTGCGACGGCCCACGCGATGCCGGCGATCGCCAGCGAAAGAATGGTGAACGGCACCGCCAGCACATCGGCGGTTTTGACGACGGTCGGGCGCGATTGCTGCGCCGACGACACCAGTTCGAGGATCTTCTGATACTGCGAATCCTGCGCCAATTGCGTGGCACGCATCGTCAGCGCGGTCGATCCGTTGACCGCCCCCGACAGCACGCGCGCGCCCGCATACACTTCGCGCGGCACCGGCTCGCCGTTGATATTGCTCAGATCCAACGTGGCGACGCCCGACAGCAGTTCGCCGTCGACCGGCACCGTTTCGCCCGGCAGCACGAGGATCACGTCGCCAAGCTTGACCTGGTCGACCGGAACGGTTTCGAAATGCTCGCCGGCCGCGTCGTAAGGCTTGGTTTGGGTGGTGGACTTATTCGTTTCCGCAGCGTTAGGCACATCCACACTGGCGACCTTGCGAAAGCCGTCCGCCGTCATGTCGCCCTCAGCATCACCGGCAGTACCGTCGGCCCCGGCAGCCGCCGCACGTACACCCACGCCCGGCAACGTCACCACGTGCGCGGTCCGCGGCGCCGCATCGACCAGCGCCGTCAGGTTGCCTTCCGCCTTCGACTGTGCGAATTCCTCAATCGCCTCGCCGGAGGAAATCATCAGCACCACGGCCCACGCAGCCCAGTATTCCTGCACCGCCACCGTCGACGCGATCGCAATAACCGCAAGCAAATCCACACCGACGTGACCGTGCCGCAAATCGTCAATCATGCCGATCACAGTCACCACAATCGTGTACACGACCAGCGCGATCACGATCCACTGCCCGACACCCGGATTGAACGGTCCGAAAGTCAGCGAGACGCCCGCAGCCTCCCACGGACGCCACGAACCCAGCAATGCCAACGGAACCGCGGCAATGATGGCGATCGGCAGCAGCGGAACTTCTTTGCAAATGGAAATGATTCTACGCATGAGAATCTCCTTACGCTCGTATCGGACGCCTTGTTAACCCATCGGCGCCCCGCCTGCGCGGACCCTCGATACACGGCGTAAAAAGATATTTCCAGCATAACAGAGCATTGCGATTGCCGCGGCCGTTTGCGTGTGCTTCCGTTCGTCGCGCGCGTTCCGCGCATATGAAAAGGGCCGTGCGATTGCTCGCACAGCCCTTGTTTTCCGCCGTTTTTCGGCTTGTTCAGCGTTTTCCGCGATTACGCGGATTGCGGTTGCGACTTCGCCGTCAGCCTATCGGGTGGCAGCCACCCGTATCGCTGTCGGCATGAACGCCGCACACCGTACGTTGCCGTACGATGCCGCGCATCCGGCTTTACCACAGACCGAACGGATCGAACAGGCCACCGCCGTCGCCGTTGTTGCCGTTACCGCCATTCTGGCCGTTCTGGCTGCCGCCATTCTGGCCGTTGCCGTTATCGTCGTTGCCGTTGTTCTGCTGACGCTGTTCCTGCTTGTTGGAGGAGTTCGTCTTGGTCTCTTCCTGGTCGAGCGTCACTTCGAGATCCATGGTGTTGCCGCCGCGCACAACGGTCAGCTTCACCTTGTCTCCCATGGCGGAGGCGCGCACGTAACCGAGCAGCGAGTAGTTGTTGTTCACTGCCTTTCCGTTGAACGCCACGATGGAGTCGCCGGCCTTCACGCCGGCCTTGGACGCCGGGCCACCGTCGGTCACGGCCTGCACCTGGGCGCAGCCGCGGGTCACACCGTCCGCTTCCACCGAGGAGCTCTTGATGGTGATGCCAAGCACCACATGCTTCACGGAACCATTGTCGATGATCTCGTTGGTCACGCGCTTGACGAGGTTCGACGGGATGGCGAAGCCAATACCAATCGAACCGGCAGTACCGGACGAGCTCGCAGTGGAGGCGATGGACGAGTTGATGCCGATCACCTGGCCGGCCGCATTAAAGGTCGGGCCGCCGGAGTTGCCCGGGTTGATGGCCGCGTCGATCTGCACGGCGTTGGTGACGATGGCGTTGTTGTCATCATCGGTCACGGTCACCGGGCGGTTGAGCGCGGACACGATGCCGGTGGTGGCGGTGTCGTCGTAGCCGAGCGGATTGCCGATCGCCATGACGGCCTCGCCGACGGCGAGATTGTCGGAATCGGCGAATTCCGCGACTTTCAGATCGCTCGGCGGATTGTCGAGCTTGATCACGGCCAAATCGGTGGTGGTGTCGGTGCCGACCACCTTCGCGGAATAGACGGCGCCGCTGGCGAGCGTCACCTGAATCTGCTGCGCGCCGGAAATCACGTGGTTATTGGTGGCGATATAGCCCTTGTCGCTGATCACCACGCCGGAGCCCTTGGCTTCGCCGTCGCTGGTCGCCACGTCGATGGCCACCACGGAATCGGACACTTCCTTGGCCACCGCGCTCCAATCGACCGCCTGACCGGACTTCGCCTTGGCGGAACCGGAACCGGACGTGTTGGACTTGACGTCGGACAGCGAGCTGGAGGTCGGCACATGCACCCAACCGTTGGTGATCGCGGTGAAGCCGACGCCGAGGCACAGCGCGCCGGACACCAGTGCGGCCACAACGGCGGTGACCACATGGCTGGTCATGCCGGACTTCTGCTTGGTGACGACCGGCGTCTGGTTCGGCTGGTTCGGGAAGCCCTGCCCCGGAGCGCCGAACGGATTGCGGTTGCCCGGTCCCGCAGGGGGCATGTTCGCGCCGTACTGCGGCTGCTGCTGATTGTTCTGCTGCGCGCCGTTCTGCGCGGACGAGCCGCCAAACGGATTGCCGAACGGATTGCCATTGTTCCGCTGATTGCCGGTCGTATACGGGTTGCCGAAAGCGCCGAAGAACGACGGACAGTTGTCCTGCGGCTGGCCCTGCTGCTGCGCGCCGTACTGCGGTTGCTGGGCGGTCTGGCCGCTGGCATCGCCAGCCGGCGGCGTCGGCACCGGACCGTACGCGCCGTATTCGGGCGCCGGACGGTACTGTTCGGTCGGCGCATCCTGCGTCGCGTTGTTGATCACCGTGCGTTCACCGGCAGCGGAAGCATAATCCGGCGTATCGTCAGCGGTATTGCCTGCCGTGCCATCCGCCGCGTCCACGGTAGGAAGGGCGGTGGTGGGCTGCTCGCCCGCGTTCGGCGCTGCAATCGGTTCGGTAACGGAAGTCTGTGCTTCGTCGGCGACGTTCTCGCTCGGCGTCTGCGGCGCGGTCTGCTGCGTGCCATCCTGCGGCTGGGCGATGTTCTGATCGCTATTATCTTCAGCCATTGTTGCTCCTTATTCGTCTCGCGGCATTCAACATGGTCAGCAATCGTGCCGCTCGAACTGCTATCTAAGAGTAAAGATACCTGCTCTGGAAGTTTCCTGAATGTTTGTTGAAAGTAGCAATCGAATCGCTTGGCAGTTTGCTCCATACGATGCCACCGTCGACCGCCGATGACGCCACCGCGGCAATCGGCGCTATCGCATACAGTTGAGAGCATGACAAGCTTGAACGAACCACAGACCGGCGCGGTGGCGCACGAGACCTCAGCGGCCAACGCGGCAGCCCGCGCAACGCACGACGCAGCAGGCAACACGACCAGCGCGGCATCGACCGAAAACCTTATTGAGCATCCCCGCGGCGCGGAACCCGGCAAGCCCGGCCGCCGCGACGCGTTCTACTTCGAGCAGAAAACCCGCCTGCCAGATGCGGCCGATGGCAAGGGCCGCGGCGGCGCGCGATACGGACGCACCGGCATCATCCACACCCCCCACGGCGACATCCACACCCCGGCGTTCGTGCCGGTGGCCACGCAGGCCGCGATGAAGGCCGTGCTGCCCGAAACCATGAAGGATCTTGGCGCGCAATGCCTGCTGTCCAACGCGTTCCACCTGTATGAACGACCCGGAGAACAGGTGCTCGACGAAGCCGGCGGACTCGCCAAATTCATGAACTGGAACGGTCCGACGTTCACCGATTCCGGCGGCTTCCAGGTGCTGTCGCTCGGCGCGGGCTTCAAGAAGACGCTCGCCATGGACGTCACCGGCATGAAATCGGACGACGTGATCGCGGAAGGCAAGGAGCGGCTCGCGTTCGTGGACGAGGACGGTGTGACGTTCAAGTCGCCGCTCAACGGCTCGCTGCACCGGTTCTCCGCCGAAATCTCCATGGGCATCCAGCACAAGATCGGCGCCGACATCATGTTCGCTTTCGACGAGCTGACCACGCTGATGAACACCCGCGGCTACCAGGAACGTTCCGTGGAACGCACCTACCGCTGGGCGCAACGTTGCGTGGCCGAGCACAAGCGGCTTACCGAGGAACGTCTCGGCAAGCCGTATCAGGCGCTCTACGGCGTAGTGCAGGGCGCGAATTACGAGGATCTGCGCAGGCATGCCGCCGAACAGATCGCTTCGCTCGATTTCGACGGCGTCGGCATCGGCGGCGCGATCGAGAAGCGCATCATCGGCGACACCTGCGCCTGGATCTGCGACGCGATGCCGGAAAGCCGCCCGCGCCACGTGCTCGGCATCGCCGCGGTGGACGACATCTTCGCCTGCGTGGAGAACGGCGGCGACACCTTCGACTGCGTGGCCCCCGCGCGTTGCGGCCGCAATGGTGCGATCTTCACGCGCCACGGCCGCTACAACATCAAGCGCGCACAGTTCAAGCACGATTTCGGCCCACTTGAGGAGGGCTGCGACTGCTACACCTGCACGCATTATTCGCGCGCGTACGTGGACCACGCGCTGCGCGCCCGCGAATTCAACGGTTTCACGCTGGCGACGATCCACAACGAGCACTTCTTCGTGAAGCTGCTCGACGATATCCGAGCATCGATCGACGGCGGCTATTTCAACGAATTCCGCGACGAGACACTCGCCAAGTTCTACGAGAACGGTTCGAAGGGCTGAGTGTGAACCAACGCGACGCCGCCGCTGATTCATCAGACGTTCCTTCCAGCTCGTACCCATAAACCATGCATAGACCATGCCAGCCCCACGTGCGGACCGCGCGTCCCGTGCACCTCACGCATACCCCACGGATGTCCGATTCGGGAGAATCGGACACGTAAAGCGCATTCCGCGCTGATGATCTCCGATAAATGGAAGGTGCTGATCCTGCGTGATCTGTTGGACGGCACCAAACGATTCAGCGAATTGCGCCGTTCGGTCGGCAGTGTGTCGCAGAAGGTGCTGACGGCGAATCTGCGTCAGATGGAGCGCGATGGATTGGTGCATCGCGAGGTGTATCCGGAAGTGCCGCCGCGCGTGGAGTATTCGCTGACGGAAACCGGGCGGAGGCGATGAAGGACTGGGGCACGCAGTACAAGGCTGAACATGCCGCCTAATCCGGCCTCTTCACTCCCATTTGCCAATCGCGACACGCCGATTTGTTACTTAGGATGAAGCGGTGTAAATTTGTCGATTGTCTGCGAGCGTGGCGGAATGGTAGACGCGCTGTCTTCAGGTGGCAGTGAGTGTATGCTCGTGGGGGTTCAACTCCCCCCGCTCGCACGGGCCGAAAAGGGCTGGAATCCAACGATTCCAGCCCTTTTGCTTTATCCAAAACGTATGAAATGTGACAAAAAAGTACTAAAAATGCGCCGAAAGCCCAGCTATCTCAGCAGAAACAGACAAACGGACATCCAAACCCAAAACCAGCACCACAAATGTCCGATTCTCCAGAAAACACAATCCGAATAACCAATTCGGCAGAATCGAACACATAGCCACCCAAAACCACACTTCACGTGACCGGTTGGAAAAACAGATACGTAACGCATTGCAGACCAATCCCATGCGTCCGATTCTGAAGAAAAACGAAATTCGCCGTACGACTTTTCCGCGCACGCAATCGCAAGCATTTCCCGGTATTTCACTGTGAGCATAACCGCGGAATGAGCAGGACACGGAAGAGTTGGGTGAAGTGAAAGGTCAAGGTCAGGAGCCCGGGAGGGTTCCGGATGCGGCAACGAACCCGGTCGCCGATCTCGCTGGATGGTGACGCCGCAGCGATAATCGCACGGCCGGCTGCCAAGCCGCATTACTCCGCGCACAGAACGCGCATTTGCTTAAGGAGTACCGATTATGGCAATGTTTCCGGCTTTGATGAATGACACGATGTTCTCCGATCTGTTCGACGATCCGTTCTTCGAGGGTTGGCGCAACATGGACCGCGCAGCCGCATGCGATCCGAACATGTCCGCAGGCATGATGAGCACCGATGTGCGTGAGACCGACAAGGGCTACATGGTCGACATCGACATGCCTGGCTTCAAGAAGGACGACATTTCGCTGGACCTGCAGAACGGCTATCTGACCGTTTCCGCGCATCGCAACAGCTCGCACGAGGACAAGGACGACAACGGCCGCTGGCTGCGTCGCGAACGCTACGCCGGCTCTTGCTCTCGTAGCTTCTACGTTGGCGAGGACGTGAAGGATTCCGACATTCACGCCAGCTACAAGGACGGCACCCTGTGCCTGGAAATGCCGAAGCCCGAAGCGCAGCAGCAGGTTGAGACCAAGCATCAGATTGCGATTGAAGGCTGATTTTCCAGCTGCCGTACGTCATATTCGCACGTCGTAAGTCACGGTAATCGCTAAGCAAAGCGAAGCCGGACGCCCGTAAGTGGATGTCCGGCTTTTTTGTTTGTCCGCACGCCGCCGCCCGAAAAGCAACGCCCGTCACGGCACTTAACGCACCAAAAACACCATGATGAGAATCATCACGAATCCAACCAAATCGGTCGGTTCGAACACCGCGTCCGTCCATGCCACCGCGGAAATCGTGGCCATCACCGGTTCGCTGGTGCCGAGCATGGTGGCACGCATCGAACCGACGCGCACCACGCCGGCCATGTACAGCCAGAACGCGCCGAATGTGCCGCCGATCACGGTGAACGCCATCAGCCCCACACCCAGCCAATCCAACTGCGGCGCCGTAGCCCACGGCCGCACGAACGGCAGCAGCACAAGCCCGGAAATCAGAAATGCGATGCCGTTGACGGTGAAGTTGCCCCAACGTTCGATGAGCTTGACCGGAAGAAACACCATGGCCGCCGTGGACGCCGCGTTGATAGCGCCCCAAATCAGGCCGACCAACGGCAGTTTCAGCGTGGTGAAGTCGCCGCCGGTCGCAATCAGCACGGTTCCCGCGAAGGCGAGCGCCACGCCGATGCCTTCCCGTACGCCGGGCAGTCGCCGCCCGCGCAGGCATACGACCCCCAAGACGAACAGCAGGTTCAGGCTTTGCAGCACGGTCGCGGTGCCGGAGTTGGTCCAGTTGATCGATTCGAGGTAGGCGACCTGCACCAGCAGCACGCATATGATGGCGGTGGCCAGCAGCCGCGGATATGATTTGCGATCGCGTAGCGCGCCGGTAAGCAGTTTCGGCGTCATGATGGCCGAGCAGGTGAGGAAAAGCACGCCGGCTGCCAGTTCGCGCACGCATGCGATCCACAGCGGCGAGGCATGATACGTGCCCATGAGGATTTTGGAGACGGTGGCGTTGACGCCCCACAGCACGCCGCCGCACAGGGTCATTGCGATGCCGATAATCAGGTCCTTCGGCGTGCGCTCGAACGTTTTTTCCGCCACTGCGGCTCCTTCCCCTTCACTGTTCGCTCATCGCACACCGTACACGCCGCATGTGTCTTGCAGTGGCAGCCGCTCACAGACTGTCCGCGGGCGCGCTGAGGAAATCGAGAATCTTGTTCACATACGGTCCGACCACCGTGTTCGGCATGGAGAAGATCTCGTGCAACGACTTGCCGTACCGTATTTTTTCGATTGATCCGCCACCTTCGCGCACGCGTTCCACGAAATCGTCCTGCGGTCCGTTGAGCACCCAAATGTCGCGTCCGGCTTGGAACAGCAGCATCGGGGTTTCGATTGCGCCGCACATGTCCGGTTTGAGTATGGCGCGGGACAGCGCCATCGCCTGATGCGCCCATTCGAAGGTGGCCGCGTTGGTCTGGCATGCCACGTCGTCGACGCGCTGCTTGTGGAACCAGCGAACGCGCGCCTCGGACGCGCCCTTATGCTCGTCGAGATCGAGTTCGGGGGAAAAATCGGTGTGACCGAATACGCGCGCTTTGCCGAATCCCAAGCCGCACAACGCGCCTGTAGCGATGCGTGCGATCCATGTCGGCATGCCGACGACGGGGGCGATCATGGGTGCGGACAGCACGGCCTTGTCGAACAGGCTCGGATAGTGTTCCATCACGGCCGCGCCGATGCCGCCGCCCATCGAATGGCAGTACAGGTTCAGTGGCTCGCCGCACGCGTATTCGCGGCCCACAGTGTCGGCGAAGGCTGCGAAATCGGCCACGTACCGACGCCAATCGTCGATCCACACCAGGCTGGGATTGTCCACGTCATGCACGGAATGACCGTGCCCGCGATGCTCGAGGATGCATACGGAATAGCCGGCCAGCAGGAAGTACCATGCCATCTCGCTGTATTTGCGGGCGAATTCGGTGAATCCGTGCGAGATGACCACCACGCCACGGAAGATGCCCGAAGCGCCGTCCTCACGCAGCACGTCGAATTTGTGCGCGTCGTAGCAGCAGTAGTGCAGCCGCCCGGGACGGTCCAGCTTGGGCAACGCGTCGCCGTTCCAATCGACGGTGGCCGACTCCATCCAGCCTTCCGTCATGCAGGCGTCCAGCGCGGGCAGCACCTTGCTTTCCATTTCGGCGTCGTAATTCGCCTCGTCAAGCAGCCTAAGAGTCATGCTTTCATCATACGAATCCCACATGAACAGCCTTCAGAGCCCCACGCTTCGGCTCCACGGATCGAACACGCCTCCTCACTCGTGGACGCGCTCCCCCGTACAATGTCGGTATGAAAATCATGTCATTGTGTGTGACATTCGTCATGCTCTGCACCATGCAGCCAGCCGGAACGATGACCCCTTCCAACGGGAAGGCTGCCATCTTCGCCGACGCGGCGAGAGGAACCGCATCCGCCATCATCGACTGCCCGCCGCCGCTTTACTGGCTGTGTGGAAAGTGAGCCATGCGATGAATCCCACGAAATCCGCAGCTCCCATACCAAAAATCCACCGTGTAGCGCTGGTCGACAACGATCCGCGCGCGTTGGAATCGCTGAGCCTTCTCATCGAAGCGAAGGTCCCCACGGCCTACGTGGTGTGGACGGCCACTTCCGGCGACGAAGCGATCGAACGTTGCCAGAGGAACGACGACAATCTCAACCTGCTTGTATTGGACATGTCCATGGAGGGCTTGCAGGGGCCGGCCATCTGCCATCGGATCCGTCTCATGGACAGGCATCTGCCGATTCTGGGCATCACCAGCTTCTCCATCAACAGCTACCGTAGCAGGCTGATGGAAGCCGGAGCGCAGGGACTGATCGGCAAGGAGGATTCCGATCAGCTGGCGAAGGCCATCGAGCGGCTCTGTGGAGGCAACGTTATGGAGGGATTCGAACCTCCCGCCCTGGCCAACGTGCGCATCAGACGCGAGGAGGAGACCTCACCGCGGCTCACCGTGCGCGAGGAGCAAATCATCTCCCTGTGCGCCGACGGCATGCTGGACAGGGAGATCGCCGAACGACTGGACATCTCCGAAAGCACCGTGCGCAAGCATATGCAGGGCATTCTCAAGAAGCTGAACTGCAAGACGGCACGCCAGGCAGTGGCATTGTGGGTGAGATAGCATGCACGCTGAACCCACAAAACCCAGACCCGTAAGCGCCTTCCGCTCCTGGCACAACCATATGCGTGCCGACCATCCGAAACTCTGGCATCCGATCCGCATAACCATCGTGGTCATCACCGTATGGTGGATCCTGTTCTGCCTGGTGCTCGCCCCGACCGACAATCCCGCGGCGATCGTCTGGACCATCATCGAAATCGCGGTGCTGCTGCTGTCACCGTTCTTTCCGAAATCGATGTCGCTGCTGTTTCTGATCATGAGCCAGTCGGGACCTTGGCTCATACCCGGAGCCGACGTCAACTCGCTGCCGGGAATCCTCTACACGTTCGGCATGCTCGCCTACGAAACCAACAATCTCGTGGCGCTGCTGCTGCTCGCTTATTCCATAGGCGACCAGCTGTTCCGTCAACTGGTCCTTGGCACGAGCCGCAGCAATCCCGTGGCCATCATCGCCATGGTCAGCCTGGTACTGATGCTCGGATGCGGTTTGCGATGGAACCAGGCCGTAGCCGGCAGCCGCGCCGAGGCGGAGCAGGCGAAAGCGCGATTACGGGAGATGGAAAGCCGCAGTCACATCGCGGAAGCCATACACGACGCCGTGACGGGAGATCTGTCCGCCGCGGCTTTCGTCGCGCAACGTCGCATCGATGCATTGTCCGGCGGAGACGATGGCGATGGCAGCGCCTCGACGGATGGTGACGACGGCAAGAACGCGGACGAAAGACGCGATGAGCTCGACAAATGGACGCAGGTCAACGATTACATCCTGTCCGCCCTGACCAACGTGCATCGCGTCATCGACGAACTGGATATGGACGTCACCGTCCTTGAGGAGGATGCGGACGGCAAGGCCTTCTCCGACCTGCTCAAAGCCACGATGGCCGACGGCGACCGGCGTCTACGCGCGCTCGGCTTCGACATCACCTCGATCCTCCATGTGGCGGGCGGTGCGCCAAGCGCCTCCCCGAGCCTGGCCGGAATCGCCAATGATCTGCTTCGCGAGACCTACGCCAACATCGCGCGTCACGCCCAGTCCGGCAGCAAAGCCGACCTGTCGGTGATACTCAAGCCGAACGCCGTCGAAATCACGCAGATCAACCAGGCGAGGACCACCGAAACGGATCGCACGCAGCCGGGAGGCCACGGCCTCGCGTATTTCAGCAAACAGCTCGAATCGCATGGCGGCAAACTCGAGACAACGCTGCGCGACGGCGAATGGACGCTGTTCGCCTATCTGCCGATTCCGGTGCCCGAAACCCTGCCACCCCTTGCCGGACACCCCGAATCGTGACCGGCTCCGACGGTCGCGAGAAACGAAAGGGTACTTCAAAGGGTGCTACACAGATGTGGTACACCCTTACTTGCAGGGGTGTTCACGCCATCCTATCTTCCTTATTGAGAAGGGTTACGCGTCTCCCTGTGACCCGACGGATACTTGGCAGTCCGTCGAATCGCAGGGGGACGCGTTCTTTTTTTCTTCGGTTGTATCGGAACGTCAGTTCCGCCGGAACACCGTCAGACCAGCGCGTCGGCGAGGAAGTCGCGCTGCAGCAGCAACAGGTTGCGCGCCACCGTCTCGTCGTTGGTCATGTGCGTGATGCCGTTGAGCGGCAGGAACGTGTGCTTGCGTCCCGCGGCCATCAACGCCTGGCTCAAGCGCAGACTGTTGGCGATCGTCACGTTGTCGTCGGCGAAACCATGGATGAGCATGAGCGGACGGCTGAGCTTCGGCGCGTCCGCGATGATGCTGTTGCGCTCGTATGTGGTCGGATCGAGTCCCAGATACCGCTCAGTGTAATGCGTGTCGTACAGCGTCCAGTCGGTCGGCGGAGCGCCCGCGCAGGCCGCGGCGAACGTGTCGGGCGCGTCCAGCACGGCGAGCGCGGACAGGAAGC
>OHWS01000140.1_pt1 | contig 30356 bp, 29 predicted proteins | sample 1579751 | NCBI WGS metagenome assembly OHWS01 (sample SAMEA3882517, study PRJEB24775) | human gut metagenome | biome: human-associated habitat; feature: intestine environment; material: feces | place: Netherlands | collected 2009/2010
AAGCTCTTTCTGGCTCAGCTGGCTGCGGGCGATCTCCTGATACTCCGGGCAGCTGGCCATGAGCTGGGCATGGGTGCCCTTGCCCACCAGACGGCCCTCGTCCAGCACCAGGATCTGGTTTGCGTGCAGCACGGTGGAGATGCGCTGTGCCACGATGATGACGGTGGCGTTGTCGGTCTGGGCCTTCAGGGCGCGGCGCAGGGCCACGTCGGTCTTGTAGTCCAGGGCCGAGAAACTGTCGTCGAACAGATAAATTTTGGGGTCCTTGGCAATGGCGCGTGCAATGGAAAGGCGCTGCTTCTGGCCACCGGACACATTGGAGCCGCCCTGCGCAATGGGGCTTTGGTAGCCCTCGGGCTTTGCGTCGATGAACTCGGTGGCCTGTGCGATGGAAGCCGCCTTCTTCATGCCCGCATCGGTGATCTGCGCACCGCCGAATTTCAGGTTGCTCTCGATGGTGCCGCTGAACAGAACGCCCTTCTGGGGCACATAGCCCAAAAGGCTGTGGAGCTGCTCCTGCGGCATCTCCCGCACGTCGATGCCATCAATGGTCACGCGGCCGCCGGTGACATCATAAAAGCGGGGGATGAGGTTGAGCAGGCTGGATTTGCCGCAGCCGGTGGAGCCGATGATGGCAGTGGTCTCGCCGGGCTTTGCGGTAAAGCTGATGTGCTCCAGCGCATCGCTGTCTGCACCGGGGTAACGGAAGCTCACATCCTCGAACTGCACAACGCCCTGCCAGCCAGTATGCGCCTGTGCAGCCTTTGCGGCGGCTTCGTCCGGGTCGTGGATGGTGGCTTTGGTGCGGATGACCTCGTCGATACGATCCGCAGCCACACCGGCGCGGGGCAGCATGACAGCCACCATGGCCAGCATCAAAAAGGACATGACGATCTGCATGGTGTAGGTGATAAAGGCAATCATTTCGCCCACCTGCATAGTGCCGGCATCCATGGCCTTGCCGCCGAACCAGACGATGAGCAGGCTGGTGCCGTTCATGATCAGGGTCATAAAGGGCATCATAGCCACCATAGCGCGGTTGGTGAACAGCTGGGTGCCCATCAGCTCCCGGTTGGCCTTGTCAAAGCGCTGCTCCTCAAACTTTTCGCGGCTGAAGGCGCGCACCGGCATGATGCCGGTCAAAATTTCGCGGCTGACCAGATTCAGCCGGTCCACCAGCTGCTGCATCACCTTGAATTTTGGCATGGCAACGCTCATCAGGAAGATCAGCAGCAACAAAAGCAGAGCCACATCCAGCACCACGATCCAGGAAAGGCCGCTGCTGCTGCCTACAACATGCAGCACGCCGCCAATGCCCAGAATGGGCGCGTAGGCCACCATGCGCAGCAGGATGACGCAGACGAACTGCACCTGCTGGATATCGTTGGTGGTGCGGGTGATGAGAGAGGCGGTGGAAAAATTCTCGATCTCCGCATTGGAGAAGCCGATAACGCTGGAGAAGGTCTCCCGGCGCAGGTCGCGGCCGATGGCGGCGGATACCCGGGAGGCAAGGAAGCCAACGGCCACAGCCACGGCTACCATCAGCAGGGTGAGCGCCAGCATCTGGCCGCCCACCCGGAAGAGGTAACCCATCTGCACATCCTGCGCAACGCCCTGCGCCTCGTATTCCAGCTGCACCAGCAGCAAAGACTGGCTTTTCAGGTTTTCCAGCAGGGTGCTGTCCAGCTGGCTCATGGCACCGTCCAGCTGCTTTTGCAGCATACTGCGGTCAAAGCCGGGCATCTGGCTCATGGCGGCAAACTGGCTGCAAACGGTGTCCAGATCCGCTGCCGTAGGGGTGACGGTCTCAGTGTCCGCGTCCGCAGCGGCAGAGGGCGTCTCGGCAAGGCCGGTCATGCCCATGCTGTTCTGCCCGGCGGGGGTGTTGGCGGCCTGTGCGGCAGCCATATACAGCACGATGTCCGGGGTGGTCACGGCCTCTTCCAGTGCGGTGCGCTCGTCCTCGGTCAGGTCGGAGCGCAGCTGCAATACGCCATCGTCCTGCAGGTAGTACTGGTAGGCGTTTTGCAGCTTCTGCGCATCCTCTTCGCTCATCAGCAGGCTCAGCGCGTCCAGCGTACTCTGGCGCACCGTCTGGGGCAGGGGGCTTTCAATGCCGCCCTGCTGGATGCCGGTGTCCACGATCTTGCTGGTGTAGTCCGGCAGGGCAAGGTCGCAGTACGCCTGCACGAACAGCAGTGCGAACACCACAAGGCAGACCGCCCAGTGCCGGGCCAGCTGCTTAAAGATCTTTGTCATGGTTCGTTTCTCCCTTCGGGTCAATGTTGCGCGCGGCATTTTCCGCAAGAATGGCATCCATCAGCGCGCCGCGCAGCGCGTCCATCTGGGCTACCTGCTCTGGCTCTAACCGTGCCAGCACGCTGGCAAAGTAGTCGCGCAGAGCCTGCTCACACTGGTGGCACAGCTCGTACCCCTTGGGGGTGATGCGCACCAGCGTTTTGCGGCGGTCGGCGGGGTCCGGCTCCCGCACCACGGTGCCGTCCTGCTCCATGAGCCGCAGCCCGCGCGAGACCGCCGGCAGCGGCTGTCGGATCTCCCGGGCAAGGTCGGAGACATAAATGGCACCGTCCTTTCCGTGGCAGTTGATGGCGTGCAGCAGGCCTTCCAGCATATTGAAGTGGCATTTGGGGCAATCGGCCAGCGCCGCCCGCATCCCGGCCTTGGATGCTTTGCTCAGCTGCCCGATATAGTGGCACATCCCCTGAAAGCTGGGGGTGCTTGGCTCGGACATGACAGTCCCTCCTCGTTTGCATTTTTCGAATACTTAACAGCTGTTAAGTATTGATGTTTGATAAGCATATTCCTTTTGCAGCCGGATTGCAAGAGAATAGGGAAATATTAAACAAAAATTCACAAAAAACTTGTAGGTTTTGTCAATGCGCAAACCGGCTCTCGCTGCATAAAAATAAAGGACAGGCAGAAACGGAGGGTGCGGATGGAGCAGGGATTCCAAGTGTTGTTACAGGTATTCGGCGGATTGGCGCTGTTTTTATACGGGACGGACAGCCTGTGCCGGGCAGTGCAGCAGGGGGCGGGCAGACGGCTGCGCAGTTTGCTGGCGCGGTGTACCGCAAACCCGGCGGCAGGGCTGCTGACCGGTGCTGCGGTAACGGCGGTGCTGCAAAGCAGCTCGGCGGTCACGGTCATGGTGATTGCCTTTCTGGCGGCGGGGCTGTTGCAGCTGCGGCAGGCGGTGCCGGTGGTGTTCGGAGCGAACATCGGCACAACGGTCACGGCGCAGCTGCTGGCGTTCCGGGTGGAAAGCTGGCGGTATCTGCTGCTGTTTGGCGGGGTGCTGCTCTGTCTGGCCTGTAAAGGCTGGCGGGGCCGCTGCGTGGGCTGTTTGAGGGCGTTACGGTGATGCGCAGCGCCATGGAGCCGCTGCTGCAAAGCCATCTGCTCCGGCTGGAGCTTGCCCGGGTGCAGCAAAGCCCCCTGCACGGACTGCTGGCGGGCGTCTGCATGACCTTAACGGTGCAGAGCAGTTCTGCCACGGTGGCGCTGCTGCAAAGCATGGCGGCGCAGCCCGGGGCAGACGGCGTGCACAGCCTGCTGGGGCTGACTGCGGCCATTCCCATTTTGCTGGGGGATAACATCGGCACCACCATCACGGCGGTGCTTGCCGCCATCGGGCAGGGAAGAGACGCCAAACGGGTGGCGGCAGCCCACGCCATTTTTAACCTGAGCGGCGCGGCGGTGTGCTGCGCACTCTTGCAGTCCTTTGCGGCGCTGGTGCGGCTGTGCTCGCCCGCAGGGGCGGAGTGCGCCGTGATCGCCCGGCAAATCGCCAACGCACACACCTTATTCAACGTACTGTGCGCGCTGGTGTGGCTGCCCCTGACCGGGCAGATGGTGCGGCTGGTCTGCGCGCTGCTGCCCGATAAAAAACGACCGCAAGAACGGTTGTAAACCGGAGCGGGGAATGGTATACTGAAGCAGATGATACTATTATATATAAAGGATGGAATGCAATGAAACGGAAAATCGGCAGGCTGTGCATGGTGCTGGGTGCGGTGCTGATCTTATGCGCCGCCGGGCTGCTGGGCTACAACCGGTGGGATGCAGCCCGGGCAGAAAAGGCTTCGCAGGAAGTATTGGGCGAGCTGGAGCAGACCATGCAAAAGACCATTACGGAGTACCAGCAGGAAAATGAGACCGTAGCCCCGCAGCCGGTGCTGGACCCGACGCAGGAGATGACCACTGTGGAGGTGGAAGGGCGGGACTACATCGGGGTGCTTTCCATCCCGGCGGTAGAACGGGAGCTGCCGGTGATGGCGCAGTGGAGCTACGCCGGGCTGAAGATCGCCCCCGGGCGGTACAGCGGCACCACCTATGGCGATGATCTTGTGATCTGCGGCCACAACTACGCAATGCACTTCAGCCCCATCAAGTGGCTGGCCATCGGCAGTTCGGTCTATTTTACGGATGCAGACGGTCTGCGCTGGAGCTATGAGGTGGAGAGCGTGGAGACTTTGCGCCCCACCCAGATCGAGGAGATGACCACCGATACCGAGACGGACAACTGGGATCTGACCCTGTTCACCTGCACCTCCGGCGGCGGTTCCCGCTACGCGGTGCGCTGTGTGCGGACAGGCTACCCCGTCCGTGTGACGGACGCGGCAGAATAATGCTTTGCACAGCAGGATGATTTGGAAGGGCTTCCGCTTTGCTCTAGCCATTATCAGCGGAAAATTTATTTTTAATTTCGGGATAGCGGAGCGTCTGTGGACGCTCCGCTATCCCATTTTCACAGGAGGGGGTCGTGACGGAAAACGGCAGCTCCAGCGCCTGTTTCCTGCGGAAATGCGGCGCTGCGGGGACTGCCAAAGACCTGATCTCCGAGGAAAATGGCCGTGTACAGCGTGAGCAGACTGGGGAGCATACGCTGTTTTTTACGCAAAAAATCCGCAAAAACCTTTGAAAGTCCTTTTTATGGTATCTAAATTATGCGATACTGTGTTCACCGGGAAAGCCCCGGAACAAAACAGAAACACAGGAGGGAAACACCATGAAGGATTTTGAGTTGCGTTATGTGGGCAGTCATGTGGAGGTATACACCGGCAGTGGTGTGTTCCTGTTTTCGGCCGACACAGTGCGGGAGGCCATGGAAGAGCTGGCCGGGTAAGCGGCGGCATATCGCATCTGGGAAAGCTGAATGTAAAATGTATGTAAAATAACGGAAATCTTTTTGTTTGCCGCCCGGAAATATGTTGCGGAATGTGTGAAAAAAGTAATTTTCGTGTAAAATAAACCTTGTTGAGACGCCCCCTTTGATGGTATAATAAAAATAAGCGGCTGCCGGAACAGGGCAAGTGCTGTGCACGTGCAAGGTTTCGGCAGCTGTGTGCTGTAAAGGATAAAAAGGGAAGTTTCATATTAGGAGTATCGTTATGGATATCACACACATTACCTCTCTGCTGGGCGGCGTTGCGCTGTTCTTGTACGGTATGTCCATCATGGGCGCCGGACTGGAAAAGCTGGCAGGCGGCAAGATGCAGGGCGTATTGCAAAAGCTTACCTCCTCTACCATCAAGGGCGTGATCTTCGGCACACTGATCACCGGCGTCATCCAGTCGTCGGCTGGTACGGTGGTTATTTGTGTTGGTCTGGTCAACTCCGGTATCATGACACTGACGCAGTCGGTAGGCGTGATCATGGGTGCAAATATTGGTACTACGGTAACAGGTCAGTTGATCCGCATGGCGGATATCTCAGGCGACAGCCTGTGGCTGACCTTGATCCAGCCCAAGACCTTTGCCCCCGTGGTGGCGTTTATTGGCTGCATTTTTTATGTGTTCCTCCGCAATGCCAAAAAGAAGAACATTGGCCAGATCATGCTGGGCTTCGGTATCCTGTTTACCGGCATGAGCCTGATGGATACCGGCGTAGCACCCCTGCGGGAGAGCGCAGTTTTTCAGAATCTGTTCGTCACCATGACCAACCCCATTCTGGGTGTTCTGGTGGGCGTGGTGGTCACCGTGATCATCCAGTCCTCCTCCGCCTCCGTGGGTATTTTGCAGGCACTGTCCAGCACAGGGCTTGTCACCTTCAGTTCTGCCATCCCCATCATTCTGGGTGCGCATATCGGTACGGCGTTCACCCCGCTGCTCACCATCGGCGGCTCCTCCAAGGATGGTAAGCGGGCAGCGCTCATCCACCTGTACTTCAACGTCATCGGCAGTGTTATTCTGCTGGCGCTGATCTATGCGGTGCAGTTCACCATCGGCATCCCCATGTGGGGCGATGTGATGAACAAGAGCTCCATTGCAAACATCCATACCATGTCCAGCGTGTGCGCTATGCTGCTGTTCCTGCCTTGCAGCGGGGTGCTGAGCCGCTTGGCGATGCTCACAGTGCCCAGCAGCGTGGAGGAAGCACAGGAACTGAGTATGCCGGTGCTGGACGAGCGTCTGTACAAGAGCCCGGCTGTGGCTCTGCAGCAGGCTAAGAACGCGGTGATCAAGATGTCCCGCCGTGCCGCCCGCAATGTGGGTCTGGCCGCGCCGCTGCTTTTGAAGATGGACGAGGAGACCGTGAGCGCCATCAAGGTGCGCGAGAACCTGATCGACCGTATGGAGGTGGAGATCACCAACTACCTGATCAAACTGACCGATCAGGAACTGGGCGATGACGAGAGCCACGCGGTGACCGAGCTGCTGAACTTTGTTACCGAGTTCGAGCGTATCGGCGACTATGCCGTGAACATCATGGAAAAGGCCGAGGAACTGTACGATAAGGAAGCCAGCTTCAGCGAGAGCGCCAAAAAGGAGCTGCAATTGCTGGACGCCGCATTGGAGCGCATTCTGGTTCTGACGGACGAGGCCTTTGAAAACGATGATACCCAGAAGGCTGCACAGGTGGAGCCGCTGGAGGAGATCATTGACGTGATGGTGGAGCGCCTGCGCGACCAGCACATCCGCCGCCTGAAGGACGGCATTTGCTCCATCGACACCGGCGTGGTGTTCCTCGATGTACTGAACAATGCTGAGCGTATCTCCGACCACTGCTCCAACATCGCAGTGCGCATGGTGGGCATGGAGGCCGGCGATGATTACGACTCCCACACCCTGAAAAGCATTATGCACCACAACCCCAGCAAGGACTATATGCTGGAATATGAGCAGTGCCGCAAGGAATACCTTGTGCCGCTGGAAGAAATGGAAGCCTGAATCATATAAATGCAATGAGCCGCTGCACATCATGTAGCGGCTCATTGCATTTATTCCCCTAGATCCTCCAGCAGCAAGTCCAGCTCCCGGGGGCTGTTGACCACAAGCCCGCGCTTGATGCGCAAAGCGTCATTTTCCGGCAGAAGATTGGTGTAGATGCCGGTCACGCGGATCAAAGTGCCCGGGGTGCCGTCGGCGCGGCAGGTGTACACCGCCACCCGCCCGCCGCTGTCCCGCAGGCAGTAGCGGGCAGCGTCCGTCTGGGGCGCAGCCTGCGCGGCAAGGCTCAGGGGAGAGGCGGGATCGGTCTCGGATCCGGCGGGGCTTTGGGACAGCGGCAGCTTTGGCAGCGCCATCCAGAACAGACTGAATACAATGGTGAATACGCAAAGCCCGTAGAACAGGCAGACAGACAGCTTGCGCATAAAAAACACTCCCTTTCTCTGCAAGTATGCCCCGTTTGGGCGGGAGACAGACAATTTTCACACGCAGATACTGTACTTTCCACAAGAGAGTGTGTTATACTATTTATATCTGCTCAGCGCGCAAAGATTGGTTCTTGCCCGGCTGGGGCGTGCGTGCTATAATATGGTATTGCAGTTTAAAGTTTCGTGCTACAAACGATGTGGATAAAGCCCGGCGCAGCAATGTCCGGCAACAGTCTTGAAATGTCAGGAGGCGATCCCTATCTCCAACAATGAGATGAGAAAGATCCATCGGGGCGGCGAGGAGCAGCCTGCCCGCCCGGTGGGACGTAAGGTCAATGTTTCCCAGAGCCGCCGTGAGGCACGCCCCGCAGCGGAAAACCGTACCCGCGCGCCCAAGGCACCCAAAAGCCCCAAGCCGCCGAAGGAAAAGAGCAAACACCCCATTCTGCGGTTTATCGGCCGCACCCTTGCTACGGTGCTCTGCCTTGGCATCATGCTGGGCAGCGTGGTGGCCGTGGGCATGGTGTTCTATGTGGTGCAGGCTACCGCCAACGACGGCGACCTGCTGGACTTGGACAATATCCAGCTGAGCCAGTCCAGTATGGTGGTGGCTACCGACCCGGATACCGGCGCACAGGTGGAGTATGCCACCCTGCGCTCTTCCAACAGCCACCGCGTGTGGGCAGACCTTGAGCAGATCCCTTCCAACTTGCAGTATGCGTTCATCTGCACCGAGGATAAGGACTTCTACTCAGAGCCCGGCGTCAACTTCAAGCGCACCATCGGCGCAATGATCAACGAGTATCTGCTGCCTATTTACAGTTCCAAGCAGGGCGCATCCACGCTGGAGCAGCAGCTCATCAAGAACCTGACCGATGACAACAGTGCCAGCGGCATCGATGGTGCACTGCGCAAGGTGCGCGAGATCTACCGCGCCCTCTGCCTGAGCCGCAGCTACTCGAAAGAAACCATTCTGGAAGCTTACCTGAACACCATCAGCTTTACCGGCACCATTCAGGGTGTGCAGACGGCTGCCAACGAGTACTTCAACAAGGACGTCAGCCAGCTGAGCCTGTGGGAGTGCGCCACCATTGCATCCATTACCAAAAACCCCACCAACTATAACCCCTATACGAACCCCGAAAATCTGATTCACCGCCGCAACTTCATCATGTACAATATGTGGCAGCAGGGTGTGATCAGCGAGGAGGACTACCGCAACGGCGCTGCACAGCCCCTTGTGCTGGCCGAAGAAGACAGCGGCAAAAAGCCCAGCACCGTCACCTCCTACTTCACCGATGCACTGTTCAATGAGGTCGTGCAGGACATCATGACCAAGGAGGGCATCAGCGAGTCCGAGGCGCAGAAGCTGCTCTACACCGGCGGCTTTACCATCGAAGCCACTGTCAACACCAAGTTGCAGTCCCAGATGGAAAACCTGATGCTGAACACCGACGATGCCTACTTCCCGGCGGGCTGGCATGAGGAAGAGGTCACCTCCATTTCGGACGATGATGTGCAGGTGTTCAACGAAGACGGCACCCCCAAGACCCGCACCGGCGAGGATGGCACCGTCTACTATTACCGCAACGTGCGCACGCAGGCTGCTATGGTCACGCTGGACTATGACGGCAACGTGCTGGCCATTGCGGGCGGCCTTGGCGAAAAGACCAAGAGCCTTTCCCTGAACCGCGCCTATAATGTGGAGCGGCAGACCGGTTCTACCATCAAGCCCATCGGTGCCTATGCGCTGGGCATTGAGTACGGTCTGGTCAACTGGTCCACCATGCTCAACAACTCCCCCCTGTACCAGAAGCAGGATATGATCATCCGGGACGAGGACTACTGCCGCAAGAATGGCCTGATGGGGCTCTCCGACAAGCAGCTCCGCGCTTACCCCAACGCATGGCGCAGCTGGCCGCGCAACTACGGCGGCAACTATGGCGACGGCAGCGATCTCCCGCTGTGGAACGGCCTTGCCCGCTCGCTGAATACCATCGCAGTCCGCGTGGGCGACCTTGTGGGCGCAAGCAATATTTTCAACTTCGTCTACAACACCCTGCAACTGAATACGCTGGATCCCACCAACGACGTGGGTCTGGCGCAGATGGTTATGGGCAGCCAGACCAAGGGCGTTACGCCCATGGCGCTGGCCGCGGCCTTCCAGATCTTCTATGATGGCGAGTACACCACCCCGCACCTGTACACCCGTGTGCTGGACCGGGACGGCAACATCTATCTGGAAAACAACGCCACCAGCTATCAGGCACTGACCCCCGATACCGCTTATGTCATGAACCGTCTGCTGAAGAATGTTCTGTTCTCCAGTGTGGGTACTGCCAGCGGCCGCTATCCCAACTCCAACGGCATGGAGGCCTTTGGTAAGACCGGTACTGCCAGCGACGAAAAGGATCTGTGGTTCGTGGGCGGCACACCCTACTATGTCACCGCTGTGTGGTGGGGATATGATGCACCTTATGATATGACCAAGACTCTGTCCAAGCAGCAGGCCAAGACCCGCACCTGTGTTATGGCGTGGAAGGCACTGATGGAGCAGGCACAGGCAGACCTGCCCTATAAGGCATTCCCCACCTCCGCAGGCGTGGTGGAGCGCCGTTACTGCACCCAGAGCGGATTGCTGGCCGGTGCAGGCTGCCCGAGCACTGCCGTGGGCTACTACCGTGCCGATGACCTGCCCGATACCTGCACCTATTCCCATGCCGCACCGCAGGCTGCTGCCCCTGCCGAGAACACAGACGATGCTGCGCCCACCCAGCCGGTCATTCCCACCGATACCAGTGCACTGGACACGGAATAAGGACAAAAATCGTACTTTTTCACCCCTTTGCTGAAAAATCCGGCAAGGACAGGGCGCACTTCACAAGACAAAACTGGACAAAGTGACAAAATAGCATCCGGGCTCTTGCATTGCAGGGGTTCGGATGCTATTATGTTTTCTACAAGAACACTTGTGTTTGAGAGGTGAACAAGTTGGAACGCCGTTTTTATCTGGTGGATGCGCAGGTGCTGCCGGAGGTTTTTCTCAAGGTGGTACGCGCCAAGGAGCTGCTGGCCAGCGGCGAAGCCCGCAGCATTTCGGCTGCGACCCGCGCCGTAGAGCTTTCGCGCAGTGCATTTTATAAGTATAAGGATTGTATCTTTGATTCAGAGAACGGCCGTGAGGTCATCACGGTCATGGCCACCCTGCGGGACGAGACCGGTGCGCTGCAAAGCCTTCTGGCAGGCATCAGCGCCGCAGGTGCCAGTATTGTGACCATCAACCAGTCCACCCCGGAGAATGGGGCTGCGCTGGTGGCGGTCACCATCCGCACCGATACCATGCAGATGTCCCCGGAGGAACTGACCGAGAAGCTTTCGCGCCAGCGCATGGTGGTGAGTGTGCGCTGCGGGTATAACCTGTAACAAAACAGGAAACGAGGGAAAGAGAGTATGGCTAAAATTGCAATTCTGGGCTTTGGCACGGTGGGCAGTGGCGTATACGAGGTGCTGTGCCACAATGCTGCAAGCGTCTCCCGCCGGGCTGGCGAACCGGTGGAGGTAAAATATATTCTGGACCCGAAGGATTTTACCGGCAACCCGGTGGAGCCTTTGGTGGTCAAGAATATCGACGTGATCCTGCAGGACCCGGAGATCCGGGTGGTGGTGGAGACCATCGGCGGCACCCGCTTTGCTTACCCCTACGTCAAGGCGTGTCTGGAGAGCGGCCGCAGCGTGTGCACCTCCAACAAGGAGATGGTGGCCACCTACGGCGCAGAGCTGCTGGCGCTGGCCAAGGAGCACGGCTGCGCCTTCCTGTTCGAGGCCTCTGTGGGCGGCGGTACGCCCATCATCACCCCCATGCACCAGTGCCTGGCGGCCAACGTCATCACCGAGGTGGAGGGCATCGTGAACGGTACCACCAACTTCATGCTCACCAAGATGGTGCGGGAGGGACTGGGCTTTGAGGATGCGCTGCAAATTGCGCAGGAGCTGGGTTACGCAGAGACCAAGGACCCCAGCGATGACGTGGACGGCCGCGACGCCTGCCGCAAGATCGCCATCCTGTCCTCCATGGTGTGCGGCCACCAGATCTACCCCCAGAACATCCCCACCCGGGGCATCCGCGCCATTACCGCCGCCGATGTGGCCAGCGCCGAAAAGCTGGGCTGCGTTATCAAGCTGATCGCATGGATGAAGCTTGGCAAGGACGGCAGCGTGGCCGCCGGTGTAGAGCCGTGTCTGGTGCCCAAGGCAAACCAGCTGGCCAGCGTGGACGATGTGTTCAACGCGGTGCTGGTCAAGGGCGATATGCTGGGCGATGTGGTGTTCTACGGCAAGGGCGCAGGCAAGCTGCCCACCGCCAGCGCTGTGGTGGCAGACGTGGTGGATGCGCTGAAAAACGGCGCACAGGTGCACGACAGCCTGTTCTGGCAGCCTGCGGACCCGGTGGACGGCATGCTCACCGACCCGGCTCCTGCTGCATATTATGTGCGTGTGGCGGGCATTGCACCCGCTGTGGTGGAGGCCATCTACGGCTACGGCAAGGTGGTGGATGAGCGGTACGAAGGCTGCGCCTACTTTGTGAAGCGCGCCGATGAGCGTGCGCTGGCAGAGGCCGCGCGCAAGGTGGAGGCCGTGGGCGGCAGTGTGAAGCTGGTGCTCAAGCGTCTGCCCGAGGAAGTGTAACGGAAAGGAACTGCGGCAATGAAGATCAAGGTTTCGGTCCCTGCCACCAGCGCCAACGTGGGCTCCGGCTTCGATGCGCTGGGTCTGGCAGTTACGTTGTACAACACGGTTACCTTTGAGGACAGCGAGGTGCTGGAGATCTCGGCATCGGACGGCACCCGCATCCCCCGGGGCGAGTCGAATCTCGTGTACCGCTCCGCCAAGGGTCTGTTCGAAAAGGTTGGCAAGCAGATCCCGCCCCTTAAGATCACCCAGACGAACCCCATCCCCATGGCACGGGGTCTGGGCTCTTCTTCGGCCTGCATCATCGCGGGTCTGCTGGGCGCAAACCGGATGCTGGGCGATGTGCTCAACACGCAGGAGCTGCTCACGCTGGCAACTGCCATTGAGGGACACCCCGATAACGTGGCTCCGGCACTGCTGGGCGGCCTGACCAGCAGCGTGTTCGAGGACGGCAAGGTGTATTCGGTCAAGCGGAATGTGGATGAAAGCCTCTGCTTTGCGGCCATCGTGCCGGACTACAAGCTGCTGACCGAGGCAGCCCGCGCTGCCCTGCCTAAAGAGGTATCCCATAAGGACGCGGTGTATAACCTGTCCCGTGCGGCGCTGGTGCCCGCAGCCTTCTGCGAGGGGCGGCACGACCTGCTGGCCATTGCCACCGAGGATAAGCTGCACCAGCAGTACCGCATGCCCTTGATGCCCGGCTCCCGCGAGGTGTTCGATATGGCGCGGCTGTGCGGCGCAAAGGCCGTGTATGTGTCCGGTGCAGGCAGCACGGTCATGGCTGTGGCAGAAAAGGCCGAGGCCGAAAAGTTCTATTCCAAGCTGGAAAAAGGTCTGGAGCTGTTGGAAGGTCTGGACGGATGTGAAGCATTTACACTGTTGCAGCTGGATGCCGATAACACCGGCGCAACCGTGGAATGATAAATGGGTAAGGGAAGTGCAAGGACGCTTCCGCCCGGCAAGCCCCCCGCAAGCGCGGGGCGTTAAAGAGGAGAGTGACAAGATATGGCGTTGATCGTACAGAAATTCGGCGGTTCTTCCGTAAAGGACCGTGACCGTATCTTCAACGTTGCGCGGATCGTGGCCAACACCCACAACGCGGGCAATGACGTAGTGGTGGTAGTCTCCGCACAGGGCGACACCACCGATGACCTGATCGCCAAGGCAGGGGAGATCACCCATAACCCCTCGGCGCGTGAGATGGATATGCTGCTGGCCTCCGGCGAGCAGATCAGCATCGCACTGCTGGCCATGGCGCTGAACGAGCTGGGCTGCCATGCCATCAGCCTGACCGGCTGGCAGGCGGGCTTCCGTACCGACCGTGCCTACACCAAGGCGCGCATCACCCGGCTGGAGACCGAGCGGATCTCCTCCGAGCTGGAGCGCAACCGCGTGGTGGTGGTGGCAGGTTTCCAGGGCTTGAACAAGCTGGATGACATCACCACTCTGGGACGCGGCGGCTCCGACACCAGTGCTGTGGCGATTGCCGCTGCCCTGCACGCTGACCGCTGCCAGATCTACACGGATGTGGAGGGCGTTTATACCGCCGACCCGCGCAAAGTGAGCAACACCCGTAAGCTGGAAGAGATCACCTTTGACGAGATGCTGGAACTGGCATCTCTGGGCGCACAGGTGCTGAACAACCGCAGCGTGGAGCTGGCTAAAAAGTACAATGTGGAGCTGGAGGTGCTCTCCAGCCTGAACCCCATCCCGGGTACGGTGGTTAAGGAGGTTACAAAGGACATGGAAGGTATGCTGATCAAGGGTGTCGCCAAGGACACCGATGTTGCCGTTATCACGATTCTCAACGTTCCCGATGAGCCGGGCATGAGCTTTAGGATCTTCGGCCTGCTGGCACAGAAGAACATCAACGTGGACATCATTCTGCAGTCCACCGGCCGCGACGGCAAGAAGGACATCAGCTTTACCTGTGCCGAAGGCGAAGCCGAGCTGGCCATGCGTGTGCTGAAGGAAAGTGCACACTTCAACGATGTCAGTGTGGACACCACCTGCGCCAAGGTCTCCATCGTGGGTGCCGGTATGCAGAGCCACAGCGGCGTTGCCTCCAAGATGTTCGAGGCAATGTCCAACAACAATATCAACATCAAAATGATCTCCACCAGCGAGATCAAGATCTCCTGCATCATCGACCGTGCAGACGCCGACAAGGCTGTCGGTGCCATCCACGATATGCTGTTTGACTGATCTGCGTAAAATTTTTAATTGTGGCCTGTCTGCTCCCTGCCGGGGGCGGGCGGGTCATAATTTTTTTACACACGGCGGCGTTTACACAAATTGCAAAGGGGTGTATAATATAGTTTGAATCTGTGCGGCGCACCGGCGCTGCAACAATGCCGAAAAGGAGCCCCGCCGCATGAGTGAATCCACCCGTACCTCCAGAGCGCCTGCTGATAAGCGCCTGACCTATCAACAATGGAAGCGCCGCAAAATGCTGCGGCTGGCCCGCAACTGGGTGCTGTTTCTGGCCGGCTGCGCGGCGGTGGTAGCGCTGCTGACCGGCGGCATCCTGTGGCTGCTGCCCAAGGTGCACGGTCTGCTGGCCGGGCCAAAGGTATTTGCAGCCAGCGTGTACGACGGCACAGACTATGTATTTAACGCCGCAGATGCCCGGCTGGTACTGGTGAACGCCAACCTGCCCTATACCGCTGAGCCTGCTCCGCTGCTGGATACCGCCGACGAGGCCACCGGCCAGCAGCTGGAAGCCGAAGCAGCCATGCAGTATCGCAGCATGGCTGCCGCCGCGCAGGCGGACGGCGTCAGCCTGACCCTTGTGGCCGGTTATCAGGACGCCGACACCCGTCAGGCCGCCTACGAGGCCCGGGTGCAGACCTACCGCGATAAGCGCAAGAGCGAGGAGGAAGCCGCCCGTCTGGCGGCTACCATCCAGCCCGCCGCCAACGCCAACGAGCACGGCACCGGCTACGCGGCAGATATCCTCAGCGCGGACAATCCGCAGCAGGACACCGGTTTTGCCGAGACCCGCGCCTACGAGTGGCTTACGGCCTACGCGGCGGAATACGGCTTTATCCTGCGCTACCCGCAGGACCGGCAGGCCGCCACCGGCATCGTGTTCGAGCCGTGGCACTGGCGCTATGTGGGGGTGGAAAACGCCCTTGCCATCCGCGCCAGCGGCCTGAGCCTAGAAGAGTTCATCGCCCTGCAGAGGGCAGACTGAATCAAATGCTCTGTGCTGCGGCACAGAGAGAAGGGAACTATCATTGGAACGTACTCTCATTGCACCGGGCGTGCATCTTTCCTGCGACCCGGCTTCTAAATTCAACCGCTGCCGCATCAGCATCCACTTTGCTTTCCCGGCCCAGCGTAAAACGGCCACTGCCCATGCGCTTTTGCCGCTGGTGATGGAGCGCGGCTATGCGGACTGCCCGGATATGACCCGCCTCACCAAAAAGCTGGCAAAGCTCTACGGCGCAGACCTGACCGTGGACGCCCGCCCCATGGGCTGCAACCACAACCTCTGCGTCAGCGTGACCGGCATCAAGGATGCCTTTGCGCTGGAGGGCGAGGCACTGACCGCCGAGTATACCAAAATCGCGCTGGGTGCGGCCTTCCATCCGTATTTTGTGGACGGCTGCTTTGACCCGCAGGCCGTCAGCATTGAAAAGCAGATGCTGAAAAAGGGCCTTGAGGATGAAATCAACGATAAACGCATCTACTGTCTGCATCAGGCCAACCGGGAGTTTTTTGGTGACAGCCCGGCAGGCGTGCGGCAGGAGGGCTATCTGGAAGAGGTGGACGGTCTTACCCCGGCCATGCTGACCGCCGCTTATCAGCAGATGCTGCGCACCGCCAACATCGAGCTGCTGGTGCTGGGCTGCGACGCCGCCCAGACCGCCCCCATCCGGGATGCTTTGCTGGCAGAGCTTGTCTGCATCGACCGCGCCCCGCTGCCGCTGGTGGAAAACATGGCCATGCCCACCATTGCACCGGTGCACAAGACCGAAAACTACGATATGGTGCAGGCAAAGCTGTGTATGCTGTTCACGCTGGGGCAGCCCATGCAGCCGCAGCAGCTGGCAGCGGTGCGCCTTGCCATGGCGCTGTACGGCGGCAGCGTGACCAGCCGCCTGTTCCTCAACGTGCGGGAGCGGGACCATCTGTGCTACTACTGCTCCTCCTCCTTCCAAAGCTTTACCGGCAGCATGGCGGTGAACAGCGGTGTGGAGCACGCCGATGCCGCCCGCGCAGAGCAGGCCATTTTGAAGGAACTTGCAGACCTGTGCACCGGCCCCATTACCGACGAGGAATTTGAGGACTGCCGCCGGGGCTTGCTCAGCGGCATGAACGGGGTAGAGGACAGCCTTGGCGGCATCGAAAGCTGGTACTACATCGAGGTGCTGCGCGCCGGTGCCAACAGCGCTGCACCTATCCAGAGCCCGGAGCAGGCGCGGAATGCTTTACGCGCCGTGACCAAAGACGAGGTGCGGGATATCCTGCGCCGCCTGACCCTCTCGGTCAGCTATCTGCTTACAAAGGAGGATACTGCCCATGCCGCAGAATAACCAGACCCTGCTGGAAAAGACCGTGGCCGACCAGTGGCAGACCCTGCCCTCCGGCCTGACGGTGCTGGTGCGCCCCATGCCGGGCTATTCCAGCACCCATGTGATCTATGCCACCAAGTTCGGCTCCATCGACCGGGATTTCTGCCTGAACGGCCAAACGGTGCATCTGCCGGCCGGTGTGGCGCATTTTCTGGAGCACAAAATGTTCGAGGACGAGGACGGCGATGCCTTTGCCAAGTACGCAAAGACCGGTGCCAACGCCAACGCCTTTACCAGCTTTGACCGCACCTGCTACCTGTTTACCGCTACCCAGCAGTTGGACGAAAGCTTGGACGTGCTGCTGGGCATGGTGGGGCACCCCTATTTTACCGAGCAGACCATCGCCAAGGAGCAGGGCATCATCGGGCAGGAGATCAAAATGTACGATGACAGCCCGGATTGGCGGCTCATCACCGGCCTGTTCGAGTGCCTGTACCATAGTCACCCCATCCGCAGCGATATCGCGGGCACGGTGGAGAGCATTGCCGAGATCACGCCCGCCATGCTGTACGACAGCTGCAAGGCCTTTTATGCCCCGGGCAATATGGTGCTGGCTGCTGCCGGCAACACCACCATGGAGCAGATCCTTGCCGCCTGTGCGCGGCACGGCCTGATGGAGCCCCGCCCGGCACAGAAGGTGCAGCGGCTGTGGGCCACGGAGCCCATGACCCTTGCCTCTACGGAAAAAACGCTGACCATGCCGGTCTCCAAGCCCTGCTTCGGCGTGGGCTTTAAGGAAGAGCCGCTGCCTGCGGACGATCTGCGCACCGAGGCGCTGTACGACCTTGTGCTCAGCTGCATCGTGGGCGGGATGTCGCCGCTGTACCGCCGCCTGTATGACGAAGGCCTTGTGAACCCCGGCTTTGGCGGCGAGGTGCTGCGGGTGGACGGCTGCTGCTGCATCCTGTTCACCGGAGAGAGCGATGTACCGGATACTGTGCGGCAGCTGCTGCTGGACGAGATCGCCCGGGTACGCGCCGCCGGTGTGGACAGGGAAGTGTTTACCCTGTGCAAGAACGAAAAATACGGCCAGCTGATCGAAAATCTGGAAAACGTGGAAGACTCGGCCAGCCAGATGGCAGACTTTGCCCTCGGCGGCCAGACGGTGGCGCAGCAGATCTCCATGCTGGCCGGGCTGACCGCAGAGGATGCAGACGCTGCCCTGCAGCACATCCTGTGCACTGACCGCATGGCTACCATGTACATCCTGCCGGATGGCACGGCGCAGGCGGCAGAAGAGGACGAGGAGGAAGAAGAATGACAAATCTGGTACAGTTCCCGGGTCTGGGACTGAGTTTTCACTTGAATCGCGTGGCCTTTACCATCGGCGGGGTCAGCATCTACTGGTACGGCGTGTGCATTGCGGTGGGTCTGTGTCTGGCGCTGGTCTTTGCCTTCCGGCACAGTCTGGAATTTGGCGTAGACCCGGACAGCATGGTGGACGTCATCCTTATTGGCGTAGTGCTGGGCATCATCAGCGCCCGCGCCTATTATGTGGCTATGGCACCTTTTAAATATGAGAGCATCTGGGAGATGATCGCCATCCGCGATGGCGGCCTTGCCATCTACGGCGGCATCATCGGCGGCTTTCTGTTCGGCGGTCTGGCCTGCAAGTGGCGGGGCGTGCCGGTGCTGCCCATGTTCGACCTTACCGCCATGGGCTTTCTCCTTGGGCAGGGCTGCGGCCGCTGGGGCAACTTTTTCAATCAGGAGGCCTTTGGCTGCAACACCACCCTGCCGTGGGGGATGTACAGCGAGGCTACCCGCGCCTACCTGATGAGCAGCACGGTCACGGTACCCAAGGGTGTGGTCATCGACCCCAACCTGCCGGTGCACCCCACTTTTTTGTATGAGAGCATCTGGTGCTTTGTGGGCTTCTTCCTGCTGTTCCGCTACATCAAAAAGCGCAAGTTCAACGGCGACATCACCCTGCGGTATCTGATCTGGTACGGCGCAGGCCGTTTCTGGATCGAGGGTCTGCGCACCGACAGCCTGATGCTGGTGCCCTCCATCGGGCTGCGGGTATCCCAGCTGATGGCAGGCATCGCCGTGGTGGCGGGCATTGCGGCAGAGGTGTACTTTACCCGCAAGCTCAAGGACAAGCCCCTGTTTGTGCCGCTGGCGCTGAACGCAGAGAACAAGGCGGCTCAAAAGAAGCTGGACGGCCCCATCTCCTTTGCAGGTAAGGACACCCAGCTGCTGGCCTCCAGCCCGCGCAAGCTGTTTTTGGAAAAGACCGAGGCCTACAATGCGCAGGTAAAGGCCGCCATAGAGCAGGCCGGGCAGAAAAAAGCGTAAAAATCTGCGCAAAAGGGGAAATTTCCTCTTGCAATCCGGTTTGGTTTTTGCTATAATATTCTAGCCGCATGGTGTGGGCGCCTGAAATGGCCCGCTGTAAGGGTCTGCCTTTACGACCAGCGAGTACAACGAAAAGGAATGAACAAAATGTACGCAATCATTGTTACCGGCGGTAAGCAGTACCGCGTGGAGCAGGGCGACATCGTCTACATCGAAAAGCTGGACGTTGAGGCCGACTCCGAAGTGAAGTTTGATCAGGTTCTCGCTATTGGCGAGGAGGGTTCTGTGAAGGTTGGCGCTCCTGTTGTTGAGGGTGCTACCGTTTCTGCCAAGGTCATCAAGAATGGCAAGGGCAAGAAGCTGAACATCATCACCTATCGCGCAAAGAAGCACAGTGCTCGCCGTATGGGCCATCGTCAGCCCTACACCAAGGTTGAGATCACTGCGATCAACGGCTAAGGAGGTAAATTACAATGGCACATAAAAAGGGCGTAGGCAGCACCAAGAACGGCCGCGATTCCGCAGCACAGCGTCTGGGCACCAAGCGTGCAGACGGTCAGTTCGTTCTGGCCGGCAACATCCTGGTTCGTCAGCGTGGCACCCACATCATGCCGGGTGAGAACGTTGGCAAGGGCAGCGATGATACCCTGTTTGCTCTGGTGGACGGCACCGTCCGTTTCGAGCGCGTGGGCAAGAGCGGCAAGAAGTGCAGCGTTAAGCAGTAACTTCTTTCTGAATAACTGCAATCGTAGAGCCGGACCCTCGTGGCCCGGCTCTTTTTGATGAAATAAGGCTATGCGTTCGTGTAGCGCTGTTTGCAAGCCTTCCCCCGGTCGGGGGAAGGTGGCACGAAGTGCCGGATGAGGGCGCTGAAACGCAAAGGCCTATAAAGCTAAGGAGGGGCTGTATGGCAGCACAGACTAACTTTATCGACATCGCCACGATATGGCTCCATGCGGGCAAGGGCGGCGATGGTGCGGTGAGCTTCCACCGCGAAAAATTCGTGGCCGCGGGCGGCCCGGACGGCGGCGACGGCGGCCGGGGCGGCGACATCATCTTTGTGGCGGACGACCATCTGTCCACCCTGATGGATTTCCGCTATAAGCGCAAGTATGTGGCCCCAGAGGGCGGCAAGGGCGGCGCAAGCCTGTGCCACGGCAAAAATGCCGAGAATCTGGTCATCAAGGTGCCGCTGGGCACCGTGATCAAGGATGCAGAGAGCGGCCTTGTCATCGCAGATCTGTCCGACCACACCCCGGTCACCATTGCTAAGGGCGGCCGCGGCGGCTACGGCAACGCACACTTTGCCACCCCCACCCGCCAGATCCCCAAGTTTGCAAAGCCCGGTATGCCCGGCGAGGATCTGCAGGTGACCTTGGAGCTGAAGTTGATCGCGGACGTGGGTCTGATCGGCTTCCCCAACGTGGGCAAGTCCACCCTCATCTCCACCATCAGCGCCGCCAAGCCCAAAATCGCAAACTACCACTTTACCACCCTTGTGCCCACGCTGGGCGTTGTGTCGGTGGGCGAGGGCGCAAGCTTTGTCTGCGCCGACATTCCCGGCCTGATCGAGGGTGCCAGCGAGGGCGTCGGTCTGGGACACGATTTCCTGCGCCATGTGGAGCGCTGCCGCCTGCTGCTGCACGTCGTTGATGTTTCCGGCAGCGAGTGCCGCGACCCCATCGAGGACTTTGAGAAGATCAACGAGGAGCTGGCAAAGTTCAGCCCCGTGCTGGCCGAGCGCCCGCAGATCGTGGTGGGCAACAAGTGCGACCTTGCCACCGAAGAGCAGATCGAGACCTTCCGCCAGTATGTGGAGGGCAAAGGCCTGACCTTCGTACCCATCTCTGCTGCCACCATGCAGGGCGTAAAGCAGCTGCCGGGGCTCGTGTACAACCGCCTCAAGGATATCCCGCAGGTGCCGGTGTTCACCCCCGAGTACAAAAAGCCGGAGGCTAAGAAGAATGGCCGCGACTTCACCATCCAGCGCATGGAAGCCCATGTGTGGAGCGTGGATGCCCCGTGGCTGGAGTATATTCTGGCCGGCAGCAACGTGGACGACTACGAGAGCCTGCAGTACTTCCAGCGTCAGCTGGGCGAGAGCGGCATTCTGGACGCGCTGGTGCAGAAGGGCGTGGAAGAGAACGATACCATCCTCATCGGCGATTATCAGTTCGACTATATCTTCTAAGGATAAAGCATCATGAACGAATCAGAAAAGATCGACCCGCGGGAGCTCAGCCCGCTGGCGCTGGCCTTTGTGGGGGACAGCGTGCTGGAGCTGCTGGTGCGTCAGCGTCTGGTGGAGCACCACCGCCTTTCAGCCGGAAAGCTGAATGCCGAAAAGGTCAAGTATGTCTCTGCCAAGGCGCAGTTCAGAGAGGAACAGCTGCTGGAGCCGCTGTTCACCGAGGACGAGCTGGCTGTGTTCAAGCGCGGCCGCAACGCCAGCAAGGCCAGCGTTGCCAAGCACGCCTCCCCGGAGGAATACCGTGCCTCCACCGGCTTCGAGTGCCTGTTGGGATGGCTGTACCTGAACGGACAACTGGAGCGTGTGCACCAGCTGTTTGAGGTGCTGTGGCAGCAGTTTGACCCTGACCAGAAATAAGAATGCGAAAGCCCGCTGCTTTCCGCACTGGAAACCAGTGGTGGAGGGCAGCGGGCTTTGCTTGTTGGCATCTGCGGTCCGTCAGATGCCGCTTACGCCATCAGCGGCTGTTTTTTGCGTTGCTGGAACGGCTGTTGGTGGAGTTCTTGGCGCTCTCGTCATCGGCACCCTTGGTGTACTGGTTGGGGTGCTTGTGCTCGTTGGTAGCGCTGTTGGTGGTCTTGCTGCTGGTACGGTTAGAGGTCTGGTTCTTGCAATTGGTACTGCGGTTCTCACTGCGGTTTTCCATGGTGTGAATGCTCCTTTCGGTCATTGCTGTGGGGGCGGGACCGCCCTCACAGTCCATAGTGTGGCCGCAGCCGGCGGCTTTATACATCCCATGGGAGGAAAAGAATATGCCTACGGAATATTTTGAGCGGCGGGAACGTGCCCTGCTGGGCCAGCGGTACGAGCAGCTGTATGCCGCCCTGCAGCAGACGGCAGAGCGCGGGGTCACCGTGTCGGCGCTGCGCACCACACCGGAGCAGTTTGCGCAGAGGGCAGATTTTCCGCTGGAACCCTCGCCCTTCTGCAAGGCGGCTTTTGTGGTGCATCAGCCGGACTTTAAGCCCGGACGGCATCCGTACCACCATGCGGGTGTGTTCTATTCGCAGGAGCCCTCGGCTTCTTCGGCAGCGCCGCTGCTGGGGGTACAGCCGGGGATGCGGGTGCTGGATCTGTGCGCCGCGCCCGGCGGCAAAAGCAGCCAGCTGGCGGCGGCATTGCAGGGGCGCGGTATGCTGGTGAGCAACGAGTATGTGGCTGCGCGTGCCGAAATTTTAAAAAGCAACCTTGAGCGCATGGGCGTTTCCAACGCCGTGGTGCTCAACGAGACCCCCGCCCGCATTGCCGAGGCGCTGCCGGAGTTTTTCGACCGGGTGCTGGTGGACGCGCCTTGCTCCGGTGAGGGAATGTTCCGCAAGGAGCCGGTAGCACTGCAGCAGCACTGCGAGGCACTGGTAAAGCAGTGCGCAGAGCTGGGCGCGCAGATTCTGGACTGCGCCGCAGCAGCACTGGCTCCCGGCGGGCAGCTGGTGTACTCCACCTGCACCTTTGCGCCGGAGGAGGACGAAGGACAGGTGGCGGCCTTTTTGCAGCGCCACCCGGAGTTTGCATTGGCAGATGTGCTGGGCAACGTGGACTACACCTTTGGCAGCGTAGGCGAAGAAAACCGCACCGGCGGTCTGCCGCTGGATGTGAGCAAGGTGCGCCGCATCTGGCCCTGCCAGGGCGGCGAAGGGCACTTTATGGCCCGGCTGGTCAAGGCCGGTACGCCCCGCACCCTGCCGCCGGAGGGAGAATACACCCCGGAGGAGCAGCTCTGGCTTGCCGCCGCTGCCGAGGCGGGCAAAAAGGGCAAGGGCAAGGCGAAGCCTGCCAAGGCCGCAGATGCCCGCAGCGCCCGCCGCGCAGACAGTCGCGCCTGCCGGGACGCCGTGCAGGGCACGAGCCGCCGCACCCGGGATACCGGGGCAGGGGAGGCCACCCCGGCGCAGAGCCTTGCCGCATGGCAGGAGTTTGCCCGGCAGTATTTCCCCGCGCTGGCGCAGCGCCCGGCCGTGGTGCACGGCGGTGGTGTGCTGCTGCCGGTTGCCTTTCCGCAGACGGGACTTCATGTGCTGCGGGCAGGGGTGTTTGTGGGCAGCGTGCAGAAGGGCCGCTTTGTGCCGGAGCATCATCTGTTTACGGCCTTTGGAGGCCTGTGCACGAACTGCGAGCAGCTGACCCTTGCCGACTGCCGCTGCACCGAGTACCTCTCTGGCCGTGAGGTGGAAGCCCGCACGGCAGCGGACGGCTGGTGCTGTGTGACCGTGGACGGCTGGCCGCTGGGCGGCGGCAAGGTGTCCGGCGGGCGGGTGAAAAACCACTACCCCAAGGCGCTGCGGCTGCTGTAAACCGCAGATTTACACGCATCCGGGCGAAAATCGGGCTTTTCAGGCTTGAACGCGCCGGTGGATTGTGATAAAATAACAGAGTTAGATTTTGTGTGCTGCCACAAGCGGGCGACCACAGCCCGTCTGCCCGCAGGCGGAGATACCGATAAATTTAGGAGGCTCTTTCCCATGTCTGGACATAGCAAATGGAATAACATTAAGCGCAAGAAGGAAAAGACCGACGGCGCACGCGCAAAGGTCTTTACCAAGATCGGCCGCGAGATCAGCGTTGCCGTCCGTGACGGTGGCCCCAACCCGGCTTCCAACAGCAAGCTGGCAGACCTGATCGCCAAGGCAAAGCGCATGAGCGTGCCCAACGATAACATCCAGCGTATCATCAAGAAGGCCGAGGGCGGCGACAAGACCGAGTTCGAGGCCATCACCTACGAAGGCTACGGCCCCGGCGGCGTGGCTGTCATGGTGGAGACCCTGACCGACAACCGCAACCGTACCGCTGCCGACCTGCGCCACTACTTCGATAAGAACGGCGGCAATCTGGGCGCTATGGGCTGCGTGGGCTTCCTGTTCAGCCAGAAGGGTGTCATCGACATCTCTCTGGAGGATAAGGACGCCGACGAGGCCATGATGGACGCTCTGGATGCCGGTGCCGAGGACTTTGATGCCAGCGAGGACGCAGCCGAGGTCACCACCGACCCCGAGAACTACTCCGCTGTGGTCAAGGCTCTGGAGGAGAAGGGCTACGAGATCCTGTCCGACGATCTGGCCATGGTGCCCATGACCACCACCCGCCTGACCGACCCCGATCAGCTGAAACTGATGGGCAAGCTGCTGGATTCTCTGGAGGATAACGACGACGTCCAGAATGTCTGGCACTCTCTGGAGAACGAAGAGGACCTGCCGGAATAAGCTTCCATAAGTCTCTTTGCTCCTGAAATAAGACGATAAAAAGCCGCTTTTTGTGCTGCAAGGCACGAAAGGCGGCTTTTGCTTGTTATCTCTGTGCCAGCGCCTTACCTTTTGCGTAGTAGCGCTGCATTTCTTCCCGGGGAACCATATTCCCGCCGGTAGCCCAGACCAGATGGGTGGCGTTTGCCAGCGCACCGGCGGGCAGAGCGGCTTCGGTGTAAGCGCCAAGCAGCTGCCCGGGCTGGGTGAGCACCGGGCCGTACATTCCCGCCAGAGCGCTGGGTTCAAGGTAAAGATCTTCGGCGTCTGCCAGCTGCGCCAGAAGGGTGTACATCCGCTCGTCCTGCAGGGTGTAGCAGCCGCTCATAAAGGGACGCATCAGCCCGCCCACAAAGCCGGAGGCGCGCCCCACGGCAAGACCATCGGCGGCGGTGCGGTTATCGATGCCAAAGTCCTGCACGCAAATGCTGTTGTTTTCGCCGGTGGCCATGCCCAGCATCATGCAGGGGGAGTGGGTTGGCTCGGCGAAGAAGCAGTGTGCGGCATCGCCGAACAGCATCTTCAGGCCAAAGGCCACGCCGCCGGGGCCGCCGCCCACGCCGCAGGGCAGATAGGCGAAGAGGGGATGCTCCGCATCCACGGTGACGCCCTGCGCGTCCAGCTGCTTTTTCAGCCGCAGGGCAGCCACAGCATAGCCCAGAAAGAGGGTCTTGGAGTTTTCGTCATCCACAAAGTGGCAGTGGGGGTCACCCGCCGCCAGCTTACGACCCTCGGTCACGGCGATGCTGTAATCAGAGGCGTACTCCACCACCTTGACGCCCCGGCTGCGGAGCAGGTCTTTTTTCCATTGCCGCGCGTCAGCGGACATATGCACAGTGACCTGAAAGCCCAGCTTCGCGCTCATGATGCCGATGGAAAGCCCCAGATTGCCGGTGGAGCCCACCGCGATGGAATACTGTGAGAACAGCTTGCGGAAGCGCTCTTCTGCCAGAACGGCGTAGTTGTCGGTAAGGTGCAGCATCCCGCTGTGCAGGGCAATGTCCTCGGCGGTTTTCAGCACCTCGTAAATGCCGCCCCGCGCCTTGATGGAGCCGGAAATGGGCAGATGACTGTCCAACTTGACCCATACCTGCCCGGCGATGGGGATACCGCTGCGCTCCTCCAGCACTTTTTGCATCCGGGGGATGGGCTGAACAGGGGACTCGATGATGCCGCCCGCCGCAGCGGTCTCGGGAAAGACGGCGGCAAGATAGGGCGCAAACCGCTCCAGCCGTGCGGCGGCGTCCTCAATGTCGGCCAAAGTCAGCGGGCAGGCGGCCACAGCTTGTGCAAAGGGCAGCTTGTCCGGGTTTACCCATGCAGTTTCCTTCAGGGCGCAGAGATCGGAGACTACGGGGTATGCCGCAATCCAATCGGCAACAGAACGCCCGGCAATGCACTTGGCAGGTGAAACCATAGCGGATCCTCCTTTATATATAAAAGTAAAAGCAGATGATGCGCCCGGCGGTTTTTGCGGAGCGCTGCGTGTCTTGAATATAAAGGTTTTTACAGGAATTGTCAACTGGCTGCGCTTTGCGCCGGGCGGGTCAGAGCGCCACGATCTCGGTGGTCACCAGCTGCTGCTCTGCGCCGTAGTTCAGCTTCATGGCGTAGTCGGTCAGGGCACAGAATTCTTCAGCCTCCTTCCGGGTGGCAAAATAGTTCTCGGTAAGTATCTCGGAGCTGCCGCAGGTGTGGAAAATGGTCTTTACCACAAAGTTGCTTTCGTTCATAGTATGCCTCTCTTTTCCAGTAGATGAGGGAGACGCTGCCGTCCCTCGGTGTAATTGCAGTATAACAGGGCAAATGTACCACAGAACGGACTTTTAACGGAAGCAGGACATATTTTTGCGCAAACTGGTCAAAAAGCCGCACCAGCCAGAGGAACAGGAGAAGCTTGGAAGGAGAGCAGCACACTGCCCAAAAACCTTGTTAAAAAACTGGCATTTTGCCATTTTTGTGTAAAGTATACAAGAATAAACACAAAAAAATGGCATTGTGCGTATTGCTATTTTATAACTGATATATTAGAATATAAGCAAGAAGAGCGTGCAGGCGTACTGCGCGTGCCATAAGATAAATAACGACAGGAGGAACTTCTCTATGCCTATGAAAATGGGTTGGCGCTGGTATGGCGAGGGCAACGACCCCGTCACCCTGAGCGACATCAAGCAGATCCCCGGCGTGACCAGCATCGTCTGGGCACTGCACAACAAAATGCCCGGCGAGATCTGGGAAATCGACGAGATCCAGAAGGTTGCAGACCAGATCCACGCCTACGGCTTTGACATGGATGTTGTCGAGTCCGTCAATGTGCACGACGATATCAAGATCGGTCTGCCCACCCGCGACCAGTATATCGAGAACTACAAGCAGTGCATCCGCAACCTGTCCAAGTTCGGCGTCAAGGTCATCTGCTACAACTTTATGCCCATCTTCGACTGGACCCGTACCGACCTGTTCCATCCGGTAGGCGATGGTTCCACCGCACTGTTCTACGAGAAGGACAAGATCAAGGGCGATTACAAGGCGATGGCCGAGTATATCATGTCCTTCACCGAGAAGTACAACATGACCTTCCCCGGCTGGGAGCCGGAGCGCATGGCAAAGCTGGACGAGCTGTTCAAGGCCTACGCCCCTGTCACCAAGGAGAAGCTGTGGGAGAACCTGAAGTACTTCCTGGAAGCTCTGATGCCCACCTGCCGCGAGTGCGACATCAAGATGGCCATCCACATGGACGATCCCCCTTGGGATATCTTCGGCCTGCCCCGCCTGCTGGTGGACGAGCCCAGCATCGACCGCTTCCTGAAGATGGTGGACGATCCGTACAACTGCCTGACCCTGTGCACCGGCAGCCTGAACGCAAACCCCAACAATAACTGTGCCGAGATCATCCGCAAGCACTGCGACCGCATTGCCTTCGGCCACGTCCGCAATATCCACCACTTCCCCAACGGCGACTTCTCTGAGGCTGCGCACCGCGACTGCTGCGGCGAGACCGGCATCATTGAGGTGATGCGCGCTTACCATGACTGCGGCTTTGAGGGCTACATCCGTCCTGACCACGGCCGTCAGCTGTGGGAGGAAGGCCCCGGCGTCTGCCGCCCCGGCTATGGCAAGTATGACCGTGCTCTGGGCATCCAGTATATGCTGGGTATCTGGGATCTGCTGGACCGTCTGGATGAAGAAAAGAAGGGCTGATGATTATGAAGCTGTCTGATATCAAAAACGGCAATCTGTCCGCCGAGTGGGCAGAAAAGGGCTACGAGCTGCCCAAATTCGACATCGAGGCTGTCAAGGCCAAGACCCACGCCGAGCCCACTTGGGTGCACTTCGGTGCCGGCAACATCTTCCGCGCTTTCCCCGCTGCCGTGCTGAACGATGCACTGAACAGCGGCAAGTACGACCGCGGCGTCATCGTGGCTGAAAGCTTCGACTACGAGATCATCGACAAGGCTTACCAGCCCTACGATAACCTGAGCCTGCTGGTCTGCCTGAAGTCCACCGGCGAGATCGAGAAGAAGGTCATCGCTTCCGTTACCGAGAGCTTGAAGGCTGACTACTCCTTCGGTGCCGACTGGGCACGTCTGGTGGAGATCTTCCAGAACCCCAGCCTGCAGATGATCTCCTTCACCATCACCGAGAAGGGCTACGGCGTTGCTCCCGCTGATCTGGAGCGCGGCCTGACCCCCGTGCTGGCCATGGGCAAGGTCACCGCTCTGCTGTACGAGCGCTTCAAGGCCGGCAAGCTGCCCCTGACCGTGCAGAGCATGGATAACTGCTCTCACAACGGCGATAAGGTCAAGACTGCCGTCCACGCCTACGCTGCAAAGTGGGTGGAGCAGGGTCTGGTGCCCGCCGAGTTCCTGGCCTATGTGCAGGACGAGACCAAGATCACCTTCCCCTGGAGCATGATCGATAAGATCACCCCGCGCCCGGACGCAAAGGTGCAGGAAATGCTGGCAAAGGACGGCTTTGAGGACAACTACACCATCGTGACCGAGAAGCACACCTTCACCGCTCCCTTCGTCAACGCCGAGGAGACCCAGTACCTGTGCATTGAGGATCACTACACCAACGGCCGTCCTCCGCTGGAGCTGGGCGGTGTGCTGTACTGCGACCGCGAGACCGTGGACAAGATCGAGAAGATGAAGGTCTGCACCTGCCTGAACCCCCTGCACACTGCCATGTCCATCTATGGCTGTATGCTGGGCTACAACCTCATCTCTGCCGAGATGGCAGACGAGGATCTGCGCTCCTTTATCCAGAAGATCGGCTATATCGAGGCTATGCCTGTTGTGGTCGATCCCGGCGTGCTGAACCCCTACGAGTTCATCGGCGCTGTCATCAACCGCCGTCTGCCCAACCCCTTTATGCCCGATGCTCCCCAGCGTATCGCTACCGATACCTCTCAGAAGCTGGCTATCCGCTTCGGCGAGACCATCAAGGCTTACGAGGAGCGCGGTCTGGACAAGTCCAACCTTGTGCTGATCCCGCTGGTGCTGGCAGGCTATGCCCGCTACCTGAAGGGCATCGACGACAACGGCCAGCCCTTTGAGATCTCTCCCGATCCGCTGCTGGCTGAGCTGCAGGCCATCGTCAACCCCTTGGAGGTCAAGGAAGGCGAGCAGGACTTCAGCTGCCTGAAGGCTCTGTACAGCCGTGCCGACGTGTTCGGCGTGGACCTGTACGCCATCGGTCTGGGCGAAAAGATCGAGGGCATGGTCAAGGAGCTGTACGCCGGTAACGGCGCAGTGCGCAAGACCCTGCATAAGTACACCCTCGCCCGCTAAAACTTTATAACGCTATTTCCGTGACCCACGCTGCGCTTTTGCTTTGCCGCAGCGTGGGTTTTTGTTTTGTGAAAATTGTTATGTAAAAATAGAATCCCGGAGCGTCCACAGACGCTCCGGGAGTTCGAAAGAAAAATAGATTTTCCGCTGCCCTTATTTCCGGCAGTCGTGCAGGCTGGCAGCGGGCAGGGCGCTGCTCAGCAGGCTCCATGCGGCATCCATGCTCTCGTTCAGCAGATAGGCCTGATTCTTCTGGACGTAGATGTACACCGCCTCTTTGGTGCGGTAGGCGCAGTACACGGTGTTCCAGGTGTAGCGGTTGGTGGGCTCGGTCTTGTTCTGCTCACCGGCCATCCAGACCGAAAGCCCGGCGGCGTCCAGTTCCAGCCGGTAGAAGGGACGGGGCAGACCCAGCTTTTTGATCTGCTTGGAGAGGTTGGCAAAGAAGGTACCGAAGTATACGGCGGGCAGACCGATGGCTACGATGGCCAGCACGGCGGTCAAAAGCCCGGCACCCTCCCGCTTGCCGATCTGGCTCAGGCAGATGCCGGCACACACCAGCAGAATGGCGGTGAACACCGCCGGACGCTGCCAGCCCTTGTTGTGGCGCAGCAGGTCAAAAGATGCAAAATCGTGAAAGCTTTTTTCGTCCATCTGAACGGAAACGCAAACATTCTGGGTCATAAAGTTACCCTCCTTTTTGGGCATAGTACCACATTTACCGGCAAGAAGCAAGCAAAAGATGCACCGGCGGCGGTGCATCCGGCTTGCAAACCGCCCGCAAGGCGTGGTAAAATAAGATATTATCTGGGGTGTATCTGAAAAGTCGAAAATTTAGTCTATTTCTACAAGCACAGCTGGATTTTGCGTGAAACAGCCTTGAAATCCACA
>OHWS01000166.1_pt1 | contig 27862 bp, 23 predicted proteins | sample 1579751 | NCBI WGS metagenome assembly OHWS01 (sample SAMEA3882517, study PRJEB24775) | human gut metagenome | biome: human-associated habitat; feature: intestine environment; material: feces | place: Netherlands | collected 2009/2010
GCTTTCACATCGCCGCCGGAGATCATCAGTTGATAGGTGGCACTGGAATGCCGCAGACCGTGAAACACAATGCGGGTGAACTCCGGGTGCTCGTCCTGCCACTTGATGAACTTCTTGCGGATGAGGATCGGCTCTACCGCCAAACCGTTGGGCAAGCGCAGGAGCATCCCACTGTTGCGGTAGCGTTCCGGCTCAACGGCTTCGTCCATTTCCAAACGCTTTAGCCAGTGCTTCAATTCCTCTTTCAGCACGGCTGTCATGAAAATGGTTCGGTTGGAAGATGCTGTTTTGGTCTTTTTGAGCACCAGCGTTGTGGTACTGCCCTCGCGCTTGTCCTCAAACTCCTGCAAGATGCAGCCCTTGCCCGTTTTCGCCAGCGATGCTTTTTGGACACGCTGCATACACTTGTTGATGCGGAATGTGCCGGTGCCGTCTGCTCCATCAAAATCAAGATCTTCCGGAGTCAGGCCAGCGACTTCTCCCTCACGCAGTGCGCCCACCAGCGTAAGATGGACTGCCAGATGCAGAATGGGGTCCTCCATGCTGGCAAGTGCGGCCCACATCTCGTCCGCATCCCAGATGGCACGCTCCTGAATCGACTTTTTAGGGCTGTCCACCGGAACGGGGCTTTTGATGAGGATGCCCCACTCCACCGCGTATTGGAACGCTGTCCGCAGCAGGCGATGCACCTCGTGGATGGTCGTGCCGGAGAGAAGCCGCTGCTGCTGTTTTTCCGAAAGCACCTGCTTTTTGCCCTCAAGATACTGGCCGCAGGGCGTTTTGCCAAGAGTAGCATACAGGTCCTCCAGATGGTAGGGCTTGAGCTTTTGCATCTGCATATCGCCGATGTACGGAATAATAAGGTTCTGAACGGTTCCCAGATTGGATTGATAGGTGCAGGGTGCCCATTTGTGCTTGTTGCACTGTTTGGGAAGCCACTCCATCAAAAACTCTTTGACGGTGATGGTGGACGGAATCAGAAACGTTCCGTTTGCAAGTTCGTGTTCGATTTGTTTTTTGCGATTTGTTGCCTCCTCTTTCGTGGAAAAACTTTCCCATTTGTTGCAGTTTTTACCCTGCTCGTCTTGATAAGTATAGCGGACGCCATAGGAGCTGCCGCGTTTCGTAATATATGCCATACGTTATCTCCTTTTTCAAGCTGCCCGGAGCCACGCATCGAAGCTGTCTTTCGGGATGCGGATGCTTCCGCCTACCCGCAGAACACGGAATTCGGTGGTGCTGTTGCACAGGTTGTAAGCAGAGCGCAGGCTGATGGACAGCATCTGCGCGATCTCTTCCACCGTGTACACCAGTGTTGTGGCTTTCAGGCTGTCAGTCGGAGACTTGACGGCATTGGTTTGAGTGACCACTTCCATTGTATCGTTATTCGGAATGGTCTGCAATATATTTTTCGTATAATCCAAAGATTTCACAGTTTCGGTCGCAACAGGCCGAGATTTGTTCATAGGCAAAACCTCCATGTTTTATTTTTGATATAAATTCAAAATCACCTGCTCACTCTGCTCATCCTGCGCCTATTGCACACTGTGAGCAGGCTGAGCAGGGCTTTTTCAAGTTGATTCTATTTTTTAATCCCACGGACTGGGAACATCAACGGGTAAAAACAGGTCAACGTCTACATTGTGAAAGCCCCGATTTGTGCCAATGCACTTATCATCATAGACGATGCCCAGACTTTTCTGATTATCTTTTAGATGGTGGATAAAGGTTGATGCTGCCAGCGGCTTTTCCAGGTTATCCAGACACCAGCGTTCATAGACTTTATAGAAATCCGTGGATTTGCACTTGGCCCCCTGCCGAATTTCAAAGTAGCCCTCAGATTTGAGAAAGCCCAGAATGTTGTTGCCCTGCTCCATCGCTTCTTTCAGATTCGCGGCGGTGCGTTCGCTGATAGTAAACTGATAGTTGTTCCGAATCAGCCGATGCAGCCCCTCCAATGCCCAAAGCAGGATACCCTCTTTTTCGTTCCGCATCTTATCAATGAGAAAAGGATCATCCACCCGGCCAACAGGCTTTTCCTTGGTGGTGAGCAGCAGTTGGCGGCGATAGAAGCCATTGGACTTGTCGTACAGTGCGTGTAGACTGCCATTCCCGAAGCAGGCAAACCGAACATACAGTGTACCCTGCACACTCTGCTGGCCTTTGCGCTCAATGTCGATTTTATCTTCCAGCGTGACAAGGGTTTTAATATTGTTCGTCTGCGGCAGGGCCTCGGTTTTCATGTCATCGTCTACCAGAAGCAGTTTGTATTCCAAGTCTGCACGGGCGAAGCGGTTGGTTTCCACTTTTTGCAGACTGCCTGTATACATACTGCTGCCGAACAATTCTCGCAGGATCAGCCCGATTCTGGATTTTCCCTCGCCGCCCTTGCCAACCATCAGCAGCATTTTCTGTGCTTTGGTAACAGGCAGCAGACAGTAGCCAATGTATTCTTGTAAGGCCGAAATATCTTCTTCGTATAGCAGTTCGTTCAAGAATTGCAGCCAGCGCGTTGGTGCTGGTGCATCCGGCACATAGGCAATGGACAGACGGTTCATGCAGTATTCTTTTTCAGGGGTAAAGTGACCGTCTACAAAATATGTACCGTTTCGGACATGAATACGATCCGTCTGAATCTCCGGTGGTTCGGATGCACAGGCCAGCTTGATGGCTTGCACGATATGTTCGATGCGCCGTGCTACGCTGGTGGTAGCGTAATAGCGGACTTGCTCATAGATTTCCTTCTTCAGCGGAGCTTCATCCTCTACCATGCCATCCACCGTGAACAGTCTACCTTGAAAGCAGCGCATGGGATGCAGGCTCAAAAAGTAATCTGCAAACAACGGTTCGATGATTTTCCCGTTGTCGCCCACCCAGTTTCGGGCGGGTGCGCTATGCTGCTTCTTCGGTTTCTTTGCATCGTTCGATTGCTTCTCCAAGGGCGGTCACTTCCTTTCCGTTGAGTAATTGTTGTTTTTCCGGTGGGCTTCCCTGCAAAAGAATATCCAGCAGATATTGCACACGGTCTGCATAGTGCATGCTTGCGACAAAACAGGGATGTAGGGTTTCCTCTGGATTTTGTGGCACATAAGTTATACGCCAATTTGCCAACAAGGAACGATAGCCGCACAAGATTTTGTAGAGTTGCTCTTTCGGACTTAGCGGTTTTTCCACCGGCTTGCAGGGAAGTGGTTGAAAATTATCTGTTGCAGAAAGTCCAAAATCTGCAGCCAGCTTTTCAGCCGCTTGTAGCAGGGACAGTTGAAACAGTTTTGCGGTGAAGTCTATCACATCACCATCCGCTCCACAGCCAAAGCAGTGAAACCGAGAGTCCACTTTCATGCTGGGATTACGGTCTGCATGGAATGGACAGCAAATCATGCTGCTGCGGTTTGGACGAAAACCATAGGCTTCTGCGGCTTGTCGGGCAGTAATATTCAGCTTTACGACTTCAAATAAATTGTTGTTCTTGAAGATTTTCCTCCTTTACAGTTCCATGCCATGACTGCGCTTCTTTGGTTTGGTGCATGTCTGCTCACGCTGATTGATTTCTTCCTGCCTCTGATGCAGCTTTTGTAGAACAGACGGACGAGTATTTTCTTTGATTTGCTCGATGGCAGGCTTTTTGATTTCCGGCTTTATAAGGACAGTTGTCAATCTTGCGGTAATCCTGTTTACTGCTGCAATAATATTTTTTCGCAGCGTTGTGATTTGATATGTGGTGTAGTCCAATGTTTCCTTGCTTGCCGTTCGCCCCGGCTCTTTCAGCCAGTCCAAATATATATCGACCTGTTCTGTGCTTGCTTTCAAAGCATCGTTCACAGCGTTTCCTGAAACAACAGCCACAGCTTTGTCGTAGGCAACCGCAGAAATCTCATCCAACAAGTTCTCGGTATCTTCAATCTTCTGAGAAAGTTCACTTAACTGTTTTTCCTGCTTTTGAATTTTTTTATCGTTGCTCAGAAGTGTTAGGGACTGATAAGTTGTACGGCGAACCTGCTGATGATGTGCTTTCTCATTCTCTTGTTTCAAATTTTCAAGCTGAGCGGTCTGTTCCTGTACGGCTTTTTCCTGTTGAGCAAGTTGTTCTTTTTGCTTTGCCATGATATAGTCCTGCTTTTCCAGATAAGCCCGTCCGCCGTATTCCGGCACTTCGTCCAGTTCCAGACCGTGTCGTTTGGCAATCTCGAATAGCATCGTGCGGCAGGCTGCATCGAATGTGATCTTGCGGTTGTTATAACGGCCAAGGGGCTTGTCCGGCTTTGGTAGTTCAAAGCCAAGTGCTTCCAACGCCTTTTCTTGCTGGGGTGCGGTTTCGCCGTATTTGTTCTCGCAATCGAACACATGCCGTTCGTGGACGTGCGGCGTTCCCTCATCCAGATGTAACGCCCAATCCAGAATGTGAACGTGTTTGCCGAAACGCTCATGGAACTCATCCATAAATTCTGTGGCGATTTGAAAAAGCTCTTTCGGGGAAGCATGACTTTCCAGCGTTCCCAACTGATAGATGCTTTCTTCGGGACAGGTCTTTTTGCTGGTTAGCAAATCTTCTGTTGAGCGGTTTCGTTCCGTGTGCCGAATTTTGGCGTTGCGCTCATTCTGCTTTTCGGTGAAGTTGGTGTAATGGAGTTTGTAGTAGAGCTTTTCGACTTCTTCAAAGGTGTCAGCCAGACTATCCACATCTTTGGGCTGCAGGGCAGAACGGATGCCGTTGTAGCAATCCCAATAGATGTTTTGCTGGACACGTTCCGGGTCGATATGCTCACTGTTGGCAATTTCAAAACTGCGGTCATTGTGCTTTGGGTTATAAGTGCCGTGCTTTCCGGCGCGGCCATTGTGTCGGGTCAGTTTCAGCGACCATCTCTCCTTTCTGGGGTCACGCAGAGAACGCCGTGCGCGGAGTAGGGACAACGCGGTGCAGCGAAGCTACAAATCTGCCGCCTGCTATGCGCCAGATAATACCCAGTAGGATATGACGCAAGGCATCACATCCACTGGGCAAGACTGCCGTCCTTGACCTGCGCAAAGAGCTGCGCTCTCTGCACTCTTGCGCCGAACAACCTGACAGACAAAACTTTGCGAAGTCCTCTCTGCCAGCTTGCCCGGTTCTTCTTCGGTGTCGGTCTGCCCGCAAGCTGTTCCTGCCCGATTTCCTCTGGCGTATGGCTTCTTCTTGGTGCGCTCTTGTCGTGGCGGCACTTCTCCGAAAAAGCATAGTGGCTTGCAGCCGATCATGTTGTTGTCAAGGTACGATGTTGTTTTGTAAGAAGTTGAGGGCTTTCAAAAATGCGAGTAAGACTGCTTTTGAAAGTAGTTCCCACACCTTATACAAACTTAAAGGGGTGTTTTTAAACGGGGGCTTATGAAAATTCTGAAAATTTTCACTTTTTCAAACAACCTCCTATACCTATAACATTCTAAAATGGGTGTTTGGCATACAGATTTTCAAATTTTGTTGAACTGCCTAATTTTAGAATATAGATTTTGTTCATTATCCACTTATAGAACTAGCGGAAAGCCGTTTTACAAAAGATTTTGAAAGCCTCTACACTAATAGGAATCCGCAGGACCGTTTTGGAATACAGTTTTGAAAATTTCACAATTTTAGACAAAAAGAAAAACGGCAAAGCGGATAAAATCCACTTTACCGTTTTAGAAGATATTCTATTACGCTGCGATTGCGTTGGCGTTGACCTGTTCAATGGTCTTGCGAATACCAAGCCATACACTCAAATCTGTAAAGACCTCTACGATGCTTCCCTGATCTGTAAAAGGTGGTTCCTGCAAAACAGAGAGGTCCTTCATCATGCCATTATGTACGATGTACTCGACAATCTGGTTGACAAAGTAAATCTGTCGGCTGTCGAGGTTAGCACCATCCAGATATTGCGAAAATGCAGCTTTCGCCGCAGCCATATCAAGACCAACGATTTCCCGCACGAACTCGCCCAGAGGTTTTGTGCCATATTCGGCTTCATAGTCCTCTTTCGTGCCAACCTCGCTCCAAAGAATTTTTTCAAGTTCCTTGACATCCTCGGCAGTAAGTGGGATGTTGCCTTTCAGTTTGGCAATGGCTGCATTATCCTGATGCTGCCGTACATAGTACTCAGCTTTTGCCTTGTAATTTTTCAGATCATCGTTTTCCAGCTCGGCCTCCTTCCATTCTGTCGAAAGAATTTCGTCCGAGAAATCTGTGGTGTACCGTACCCGCTCGATGGGGATGTACTTGATCAGGTCACGCAACTCTTTTCGGATGTGCTCAAACTCGTTCACATCGGCAGTTTTGATATAGTCGGTCTGGATAATTTTTTCGAGCAACGCGCGTTTTTGATCAATCTCTGGAATATTGGACACGCTCGCAACCGCTTTCGCTTTTTTCAGCAGCTCGCTGCGACCACGAGTGTAGAGCTTCCCGGCAAGGTATGCCAATTCGATGCCGTACAGCAGAGCATCAAAACGCAGTGCTTTCGGGTCATCCGGTTCCGGCTCAATCAAGGGGGCAAGTTCTTCCCGGGCAATCAAGGTATCTGCGTAGGTCAGCGCATTGTAACTGTTTTTATCCGCATACAACTCAACATATTTCAAATGCTGTTTGACTGCAAAGTTGTCACGGTTCAGCTTCTGCACCTGACTGACCATGTGTTCCACCAGCGAAGTACGGAATGCTTTCAGTTCTTCCGTTTGGAACTGCATATCCTGCAATTTATACGCGATTTCAAACTGCAAACCGAAAATCGCGCCCTGAACTGCAATCATGTTCGGGGTAGCGTTTCCTTTGTTCATGCGGAAGAACTCAAAATTCCCGCAGAAGTCAAAAATGTAAAACTTCTTCTTGTCCTCACCGTCTAGAAGTCCCGGACACAGGCGTGTACCGCGTCCGATCATCTGCCAGAATTTTGCCTTGCTCAGAACCTTTTTGAAAAAGACCAGATTCAGAACCTCCGGCACATCGATGCCGGTGTCCAGCATATCCACCGAGATGGCAATCTGCGGCAATTTCTTCGGGTCAGAAAATTCGTCAATGGCACTCTGCGCATAACTAAGTTGATTGTCAATTACCCGCGCATAGTTTTCGTGCCCTTTAATAAGATGAGAATACTCGTCATTGAACACCTCGAGGATCTTTTCTGCGTGGTCGTGGCTCTTGGCAAAAATAATCGTCTTACCAATTTTGCTGCCGTAGTCGATTTTCAAGGCGTTCTGCATCACGACATTCAAGACCTGCCGAATGGTGTCCTTGTTGAACAGCCAGCTGTTCAGAGCAGATGCATCAATGCTGGCCGGCAGGTTGCCGTTTTCATCCTCAAAGGTGTTTTCGTAGGCTTCCCGTTCTTCGTCCGAAAGTTCATCGTAGGTGATGCCGTTCTTCATGAACTTTACTTCGCTCTCCACCGAGAGGAAGTCAACCAGAAAGCCATCCTTGACGGCCTGCGCCAGCTCATAACCGTATGTGGGCACACCGTTTTCGAGGTCAAAGATCTCGTAGGTGTTTTTGTCGATCTCATCCTTGGGTGTGGCGGTCAGGCCAACCAGCGGTGCATCGAAATAATGGAAGATGTCGCGGTATTTATTGTAGATGGAACGGTGTGCTTCATCGCAGATGATCAGATCAAAGTGGCCACAGGTGAACAGCTTGCCCTCTGCATCGTGAACGGAATCAATGCAGTTCATCATGGTCTGATAGGTCGAGAACACGCAGTGTGCCGTAAAGTTGTCTTTGTCCTCGCAGAGGTTCGTCACGGAAAGCTCCGGCAGGAGGTTGACAAAGCTGCGCTTTGCCTGGGTCACAAGGCTGTTGCGGTCAGCCAGAAACAGCACGTTCTTGACCCAGCCATGCTGCAATAATACATCCACCAGTGCAATGACGGTACGGGTCTTGCCGGAGCCTGTTGCCATAACAAGCAGAGCCTTGCGGCGGTTCTTGCGGCCAAAGCTGTCACAAACAGCCTTGATGGCCCCCTCCTGATAGTACCGTCCGGCAATGTTTTTGTTTACATCCACATTGGCAAGGCTGGTGCGCATTGCTTGCAGATTGAACCATTTTTCAAGGTCGCGCTTGGAGTAAATGGAAGCGACCTTGCGCTCGGGATAGATATTGTCCACAATGCGGGTATCGAAACCGTTGGTCAGGAATACCACCGGGCGACGGCCAAACTGCTTTTCGAGAATATCTGCATACAGCTTTGCCTGCTGACGGCCTACTGCAACATCCTTACAGGTACGCTTTGCTTCGATCACAGCCAGCGCACGGCCATCATCGCCGTACAGGACATAATCTGCATAGCCGATGCCGCTCTTGTTGGGCATCCCGGGCAGAGGGACCTCGTTGACCCAGTTTTTGCCCTCGACCCACCCGGCATCGGTGAGCATGGAGTCGATATACAGTTTCCGGGTCTTGTATTCCGAAAGTTCCAGCGGCTTGGGTACATAGGTGGGCTGCTGCGTTTCGCGGCGGGCGGTCAGCTGCGCCTTGAGCTCGGCATTTTCCTTGATGAGTGCATCCAAGTCCACATCCGGCAGGGCGGGCTGTGCAACGGGTGCAGCGGGCTGTTGTGTAAGCAGGGAAGCGTCAAATTTCTTTTCCTGATAGCTTGTTCCATAGCAGTACGCCACGAAATCAAGGAACAGAAACAGGTTTTCAAGGCAAAGTTCCGCCTGTTCCCTGCTGATACTGCGGCTTCCGTGGGCGGCATCATTGCCGCGCTTGCGAATAAAATCCATCCGCCGCCACAAATCATCGTCTACAATGTCGTGAAATTCTTCTGTACTCATCAGGCTGATGAGCTTATCATCCCACGGCTTGACGAGGGAGCTGTCCACCGAATACATCCATTTGACTGCAAATTCCATGGCACGGCGGCAGTCCAGCACAGCGGTGGCCGCATCAATGGGCAGGATCCTCTCCGCAGCGATCGCGGCATCCGCAAAGCCGGAAAATTGCGGGTCATCCTTCAGAAAGTCAAAGTTGGTCAATTCTCACACCTCCCGGCTTCTATTTTGAATGATTTTCAGCCAAAATGCAAGTGCTTTGCGCAAAAAGTTCTGCGAACAATTTTGATTTGTCTACCTCGGCTACAAAGTCATAATATTCTTTTTGAACAGACAGCGGAGGAAGAATTATCATAAAGTTAGAAACGATTGGAACATTAAGATTCGGCATAGTTTGTCCAACAGCCATAGCTTCAATTGTTTTCTTGAAAGTAGGAAAGGATATTATTTTTTGGATGTAGTCTGCTGTTACCACGCCAGTTGGCCGTAGCAAAAGGCTTCCGGTTCCACAAAGTAGTCCCTCTCTGTCTACAACAGCACAACGACCCATTTCGCCTCGTCGGCCTAAGACAATATCATCCTTCTTCAAGTGATACGAAATCAACTCAGAATATTTTTCATCGGTCAAAGTCAAATCGTTATCCACAATAATTTTTCCGTCGATGATATGAGATGGATTTACCAGTGGATGCCCACCTGTTACATAGTCTTCTTTATGCAACAAGGAACCGAACGGCCCTATCTTTATGTCGGCTAATTCAGAGAGTTTTACTTTTTTCCAATGCAACGGATTGTTTACAGGGTCTCCAAACATCTCGACAAATCGAGCTTTGATAAGTTCATCCAGCTTGGTGAGCTGCCGCTCCCGATATGCAACGGCATCGCGCACATGGTCGAGGGTTTCGCAAATATGCTGTTGCTTTCGATAGGAAAGCTTTGGAATATCGACACTTTTTACATAGTTGTCTACTTGCAAATTATGAAGCCCAGTTGTCCTGTTTTCAAATGCTCTCGTTCCACCATTGCGATAATACGCATAAAGGGCATAGAAAACATACTTAGGCAACCATTCTTCTGGGTTTTGAACGCGAAGCAATCCGGTGAAATTGTTAAAGAGGTATTTGTTTTCTTCACCCTCGAAGAAAATCACACGACCGACAGGCTGCTTATCACTTCCACCTGATTTCTCAATGATAACATCACCATGTCTCAAGTACTTTTCCGCAATGTTTTTCTTTAAAATCGAACGAGTTACGACATTTTTATAGTTTACAAAGCCTTCATTGGTGAAATTCGTAGTTCTGAGCACAGGAATACCTGTACCAGTATCGTCATCTTGACCCCACTCGCCTGAAATAGCCTTACCTGTTATCTCTAATAGCTTAGCCATCTGTCTCTCCCACAAATTAGAATTGTTTCATTTCAAAAGTTCTTCCAAAGTGTCCATCTCTGCGTCGATCTTCTTCTGCAAATCACGCAGCTGTGCCATAATTTCCTGTGTGGAAGGATACTCCACCGGCACATACTCGGTCTTTTTATACTTGTTGATGGACAAATCATAGTCGTTGCCCGCAATCTCGTCTTTCGGCACAAAGAAGCTCTGTTCGGTGCGCTCACGGGTGGCTTCAGCCTCCCGGTTGTGGAACCGGGCGATAATATCGGGGATGTCGTTTTCCGTGGTCGGGCTGCGCTTATCATCCAGAGAGAAGCCGTCGGCCTTCATATCGTAGAACCAGACATTATCGGTGCCACCGTGGCCGGTCTTGGTGAAAATCAGAATGGCAGTAGAAACACCCGCATAGGGCTTGAACACGCCGGAGGGCATGGAAATTACGGCTTCCAGACGGTTGTTCTCAATGATCTCCCTGCGAATCGCCTTGTGTGCAGTGGAAGAGCCGAACAGAACGCCATCCGGAACGATGCAGGCACAGCGTCCGCCGACCTTCAGCATCCGCAGGAACAGGGCGAGGAACAGCAGCTCGGTCTTTTTGGTCTTACAGAGCTTGAGCAGGTCGGTGGAAACAATGTCGTAGTCCAAACTGCCCTTGAATGGGGGATTTGCCAGAATCAGGCTGTATTTGTCCTTGTCGGGGTTCTGGTCGCTCAGGCTGTCGCGGTACTCGATAAACGGATTGTCCACGCCGTGGGTCATCATGTTCATGGCACCGATGCGCAGCATGGTACGATCCATGTCGAAGCCGTGGAACATGTGGTTCATGTAGTGGTCTTTGTTTTTGCGGTCAAAGAACACTTCCTGCTTGCGGTTTTTGCGCAGATATTCGCCAGCGGCTACAAGGAAGCCCGCCGTGCCGCAGGCCGGGTCGCAAATCACATCATCAGCGCGGGGCTGCATCAGGTCAACCATCATGCGGATGATGTGGCGTGGGGTGCGGAACTGACCGTTGACACCCGCCGTTGCCAGCTTGGAAAGCAGGTACTCGTAGATATCGCCGCGAATGTCAGTGTTGGAAAGCTGCGCCGCCTGCTCATACATTCCGTCCATAGCAGTCACGATTTTATCCAACATCAGCGGCGTGGGCACTTTGAAAATGGCATCACCCATGTACTTGGCGTAGGCACTGTCCTTGTCGCCGTGCAGATTCTTGATGAAGGGGAACACCATCTCCTGCATGGTGGAGTACATTTTGCCTGCCGGGAAATCGTGGAAAACGCTCCATTTGAGCTGTGCACCGTCCACGGTGCGCTCCCCGACCTGTACCTCGCCCGCAAAGATGCTCTTGTAGGGCAGACCCAGCATAGCGGCTTCTTTGGCGTGGGTGTTGTCGCTTTCATCGAGGTCGTGAATGAACATCAGATAGGTCATCTGCTCGATCACATCCAAGGGATTCGTCAGGCCGCCCGTCCAGAAAATTTCCCACAGGCTGTCAATTTTGCTTTTCAGTTCTCCGGTTACCATGTATGTTCCTCCTGCGTGTCGAGAAAATGAGCTCGACAAACAATAATTTGTTATGCCATTATTATACCGTTTCTTCGGGATCGGTTCAATCTGCAAAAGGGGGAAGCCCGGAGTTTTCTACATTGTATGAATTTGATGTTGAAAATTCGATGTTTCGTCCTATTGACGGTTTTGTGCAGAGCAGCTATAATATAATCGATATTATCATAATTCAAATTATATTAAGCGAGAGGTGCACGGTATGGACTTCATCGGCAGAACATCCGAACTGGCAACGCTGAATGCAGAATTAGAGCGTGGCAGCGGTTTTGTGGTGATTTACGGCAGGCGGCGTGTTGGAAAAACAACGCTGATTAAAGAGTTTATCAAGGACAAACGCGCATTCTACTTTTTGGCAACCACAGAAAGTGAAGCCCAGAGCATGAAGCGGTTTGCCGGAGTGCTTTCCCGTACCACGAAGAATCCCATGCTCAGCAAGGTCACATTCACCGACTGGCTGGATTTATTCCAAGTGGTAGCAGATGACCACCCGGACGAGAAAAAGGTGCTTGTCATTGACGAGTTTCCGTATCTGGTCAAGACAAACCCGGATTTTCCGTCCATCCTGCAAAACGCATGGGATGAAGTGCTGAAAGACCACAATGTGATGCTAATCCTCTGCGGTTCCCTGATCAGCATGATGAAAAAGCACGCTCTAGCCTACGACAGCCCGCTCTATGGCCGCAGAACGGCACAGATTCGGCTGATGCCGCTGCAATTCACGGACGTGTATGCGGCGCAAAACCTGTCGTTTGAGCAGGCTGTGGAGCAGTATGCCATCACGGGCGGCGTACCGAAATATATGGAGTTTTTCCAGACGGACGAGCCGCTGGTGGAGCAGATTCGGCGTGTGGTACTGTCAAAAAATGGCTTTTTGTATGAAGAACCGGATTTCCTGCTCAACGAGGAAGTGCAGACGCCTATCAACTATTTTTCTGTGCTAAAAGCGATTTCGGACGGCAACCACAAGCTGAACAAGATCGGTATGACGATGGAGCAGGACACGTCAGCTATTACGCCGTACCTGAAAACACTGATCGACCTTGGTTTTGTTATCAAGAACGTTCCCATCACCGAAAAGAATCCAGAGCGTTCCCGGAAAAGCCTGTATTATGTCTCGGACAACTTCATCCGCTTCTGGTTCCGCTATGTGTACCCGTTCAAGGGGGAGTTGGAACTGGATAACCAGCAGATCGTGCTGGACGAGATGGGCAAAGACTTTAAGCAAAAGTTCGTGGCTTTCGCTTATGAGAGCATCTGCCGGAACATCTTTGCGGAACTGTGCCGAAAGGGGCAGATCGACTTTGCGCCTTCACGCATTGGCTCATACTGGCGCAATGATAATGAGGGCGATACGGAAATTGATGTTGCGGCTGTGGACAACCAGCACAAACGGCTGTTCCTCGGTGAGTGCAAGTACCATGCGAAACCTGTGGATGTGGCGGTCTACTCTGCTTTGCAGGAAAAGGGGCAGTCCAAAGAACTTACAACGGCGTTTAAGGGCTACGAAATTGTGTACGGGCTGTTCTCCAAGAGCGGCTTTACAGATCGACTGGTGGAAATGGCAGCGGAGAATTCCAACCTGATTCTGATTCAGGAAGATGCAGTTTACAAGAAATAATATAATCCGAATTACCATAAGTTTAATTATATTATTGCGGGATTTTCTGTGCGCTATGTTTAGCGACCTTGAGCCAAAATGTAGCATCATTTGGGCAAGATTTAGAAACTACGCCTTAAAAAGTAGCAATCTCTGAAAAAGTTTAGCAGGTGTTCATATCTCATGGGGTCCGAAAAGTGTGGAAAGTAATGCGGGAAGTGCGGAAACTTGCCATATAAAAAAGCAGAAACTTCTTTCCCTAAATGGCAACCTCTATGCTAAAAGTGTCAACTTCATCTCAAAAAGTGGCAACCTCCATGCTAAAAGTGGCAAGTGACATATACAAAATGCCATTATACAGAACTGCCTACTCCCCTGAGAACTTCTCAGACGAGTGGGCATTCTTCTTTCCGTGTATCAAATTTACCTTTGTGGTCACTCAAATCGCCACCAAGTCATGGATCAAAAATCATCATTTTTTATTTGTCCCAGAGTAAGTGCACGGTTTCTGCACTGTTTTTGCACGGTTTCAAGGGATACAATGGGTACTCTGACTTGCAAAATACGACAAAGGGTGCAGAAATTGCCGGACAGAAAATCACGATGCTTTGCACAAAAATGACGTAAACTCGAAACTTCTAAAATCAGAGTGTTCTGCCCGGTGGGCTCTTTTAATCAGAGGGCCAGGGATTCGAGTTCCCTCGAGCGCACCAAAATCCCACGAAGAATCGTAAGATTCCTCGTGGGATTTTCCTTTTTCTGGGGCTCTGCACACTTTTGCACACTTTTTGCACACCGGCGGGAAAGCCGTGTTTTTCCTTGCATTGTCTGCATTCTGTGCATCGTGAGCGATTTTTCCATACTTTTTTCAGGCGAACAGCAGGCGGGTGAACTCACGCCGCTGTTCGGGGTTCATCTGTCGGACGACTGTCAGCATCACTTCAGGGGTGATTTGAGAGGCATCCGGCAGATTTTGTTTTTCCGGTGCGGAACCGGGCTTGCTGCCGACATTCTGTGAGTAGAAGTCGGCTTCGATCTTCTCGGTCAACTCCAACCGGGGTTTGTCCTGCGTGTGGGCGTAGGTGTCCATCAGGACGGTGGCGGTTGCATGGCCGGTGTTGCCCTGCACCGACTTGAAGTCACCGCCAGATTGCAGCAGCTGGTAGGTGGCACTGGAGTGGCGCAGACCGTGGAACACGATCTTCTCAAACTCCGGGTGCTCTGCCCGCCACATACGGTACCACTTGGTCAGAACGTCCGGGGCAATGGGTAAGCCGTCTGGTAAGCGGAACAGCTGACCGCAGTTGCTGTACTTTTCCGGGGCGCTCTGCTCGTCCTGCTTCATCTTTTCCAGCCATGCCAGAAGCTCCTCTTTCAAGGGCTTGGTCATGTACAGGATGCGGTTGGACTTTTTGGTCTTGGTCCGCTTGAGGATCAGCGAGGACTTACTCCCCTCCCGTCTGTCCGGGAAGGTGTGGTAGATCTGGGTGGGGTCGATCTTGGACAAGGCGACCTTGTCGGCACGCTGCAGGGCTTTGTTCACCGAGATGGTTCCCCGTCCGTCTGCTGCATCAAAGTCGAGGTCTCCCGGCTGCAAGCCGAGGATCTCTCCGACACGCAGCGAGAGAATCATGCTCAGATGAACAGCAAGGTGGAGCGTAGGGTCGGTCATGGTCTGCAACGCAGCAAGCATGGTCTTTTCGTCCCAGATGGCACGTTCTTCCGAGGTCGATTTCGGGGCTTTTCTCGGAATCGGTGACTTGAGGAGCAGACCCCACTCAACGGCATAGGAAAAAGCAGTCTTGAGCATGGCGTGGACTTCCCGGATGGAAGCACCCGTCAGAAACTGCCGCTTCTGTTTGTCGGTGAGCGTTTGCTTGACACCCTGCTTATACAGTCCGCGCGGTGTCCGGCTCAGCGTGGCGTAGAACTGTTCGAGGTCATACGTCTGAACCTTCTGAATCTGCTTCTTGCCGAGATAGGGCACGACAAGATTCTGAATCATGGCTACCGTGTGGGTGTAGGTTTTGGGTGCCCACTTGTGCTTGCTGGACTGGATGGGGAGCCACTTGTACAGCATTTCCGCTACCGTCATTGCATCGGGTATGAGGAACGTACCGTCCAAGAGTTCTTTCTCTACCGAGATCTTGCGGTCTTGCGCTTCCTTCTTGGTTTTGAAACTCTCCCAGCCTTCACAGATCCGGCCAGCATGGTCTTTGTATTTGAAACGAACGGAGTAGGAATCTCCGCGCCTGAGAATAGATGCCATAGATGTTCCCTCCCTCAGACCGCTGCAAACCAATCGTCAAAGCTCTGCTTGCTTACCCGGATGCTGGTACCGAGGCGGATCACCTTGAAGTCTTTCGTGGTGTTGCACAGATTGTACGCAGCACGGTTGGAGATCGCCAACAGTTGGGCGATCTCCTCCACCCGGTAAACGAGCGGGGCGTGTCGGACGGTTTTGCTGGTCTGGTCAGAAGGTTCTACGGCAGGGGTTTCGGACAATTTCATTGTAGGGGGTTCGGGCGCGATTTTCAAGTCCTCACGGGTCAGTTTGGCGGAATTTTTGCGGACATTCGTCATAGGCATGTCTCCTTTGCACTTCTCCAGACCCGGCGCAGCTCCGGTTGAGCTGCACCCTGTGGGCCGGTAAATATGTAAGGGCCTGCCGCTCCTGACCCGAAGCAGCAGCCCAAAAAAGTGCGAGAACTTGAATTTACGCGCCCTACGCGCCCCAAACCACACAAAAGTACCTTCCTGTGTTGATTTTATGGGGCGAATGGCTGGGATGGACGCGCCCTTTTGGGGCGCATCTTGGTTTCTCTCCCGCCCCGAAGGGCGTGTTGCCGCCCTGTATCCGCCCGAAAGGGCGGACACGCGCCCTAAGAAAACAGCGATAACAAGTCGAAACCACTGATTTGGGGCGCGTGGGGCGGGAGAATTTCACTTTTTGTGTGTTTTATGCCGCAGCAAAGGCGGGGTGGACGCATACGCCCCGGAAGCCGCGGTACTTGTCGGGGCAAAGCCCCTCCATCTTGCTGTGCAAGACCGCTCCGTCGCTTAAAAGCCCCACTGGGGCTTTCATTGCTGCGCTGCGCTTGCAAACGCGAACTTGTCGGGGCAAAGCCCCTCCATCTTGCTGCACAAGACCGTTCGGTCGCTTAAAGTCCCCACTGGGGACTTCATTGTTTCGCTGCGCTTCACAAACGCGAACTTTCCCTCGATGTGCTTGGAAAAGGTCAGGCCATACTTCCCCGCATTTTTCAGCAGGAACTGGCTGAACTTCTTTTGCGGAACAGGCGATTCCAGATTATCCTCGCACCACTTGGTGTAGGCGCGATAGAGGTAGGTGGAGCGTTCCTCGGTGTCGGGCTTGAAGCGGACATACGCCGTTGCCTGCATGAACTGGGTCAGGTTGTCGCTGTCCGCCATGGCTGCTTCGAGGTTCTGGATGGAGCGCTCGCTGATGGTGAACTGATAGCGGTTCGCCAGCAGACGGTGCAGCCCCTCCAGCATCCACAGCAGGATGCCGGGATGCTCCTCGGACAGCTCTTCGATGAGGAACGGGTTATCCACCCGGGCAGGGTCATAGTCTTTCACGGACGAAGTGGTTCTATCGATTTATCCAAATGAAAAACATTGTGATTGTGCTACAAATTTTCAGAAGATTTATATACAGACACACAAACTTTTGGAAATTTATGGACGAACGAAATAAATTGAGATTAAATTACGTTATTCCAATAAAGACATTTGAAATTGTGTCCTTTTCAAACGATCGGTAGGAGGGGTATTTATGTTAGAGCAGCTTTTCAAATCACAAATTGCAACAGTTTCCGATCCTTACCAATGCAACTGCATCACGGATGCGTTGGCGGCTGCGGGAATCAAGTTTTATTGCAAAACCAAAGATGTCAATCGGCGTAATGCGTTCGATCAGGCAAGAATCGGAACGCTGGGTATAAAACCGAAGTATATCACGGAGGTATTTGTGGACAAAGAAAATGCAGAAATGGCATTACATATCGTACACACCTTGCCCAATCAAGAGAATTTTTGAAAAAGCTATTGACTGTCCCCTTGGGGGTGGGCTTATCATACCAGTGGAGGCGATGATATGCTTATCAATGAAGTCTGCAAGAGATGTGGCCTTACAAAAAAGGCGATTGAGTATTATGAGGAACAAGGCTTAACTCGCCCTCAAATCATGGAAAATGGTTACAGGGTGTTTTCAGAGGATGATGTCATCCAATTAAACAAATCGCAGTTTTACGCGGGCTTGGAATATCAGTATCGGACATTAAAACGGTTTTGGCAGAGAATGACTATTTATCCTTTCAAACTATATGCGACAAGAAAGAACTGGAAATTTCGGATATACAAGCGAAACAACAATTACTCCACATGCTTGCGAGAAACCAGAATTGGGAGGATGCCCGGGCGCAATTGAGCCAGCTCGAAACGAAGCGCTCTATTCTTTCAAGATTGCTTGACCGTTTTCCGGGATATTTCGGGAAATTTATCAGTCTCCATTTTGCACCGTACCTGAATGAGAGGGTTGCAATAGACGAACAGCAAGATGCATTTGAAACGATAATTGATTTTTTAGACGGTGTGAATATTGTTATCCCGGATGATTTGAAAGAATATCTCGACGATGTTGCGAAAACCATTGATCTTGTTGACGTGTCAAAAAAAGCTGCTGCAAGTGTTGCTGCTGCAATACAAGACCCTGAACAATATCTGAAAGATAATAGGGAGATGTTTGAGCGGTATAAGGAAGTCAAAGCATCTGACGCGTACAAAAACACTCCGGGTTACAGACTTCAAGAACTATTCGCACAGTTAAATCGAGAAAACGGGTACAATGATGTCTTTATCCCTGCTATGCGGCGATTGAGCAGTTCTTATCGTGAATACTATGAAAAGCTATTGAAAGCAAACGAAGTTTTCTTAAAAAGTTATCGCGGAGTTCGTTTTTAATGCAAGCGTAGATCTGCTTTCGCAGCTTGTCCAGTTCGGTCTGATAGACGGTCTGGGTGGGCTGCTGCCCTTCGGCGGCAAGTTTGGCGTTGGCATGGTCGAGACGGCGTTGTCCGCGCCGCTGCGCCCAATACTCGCGCTCCGAAACATGGTCGCCTTGGGCTTCCAGCAGATTGATCTGGTTCAGGTCGGCTTGCTCGCACATCTCCATGACAGCGACACGGAGGTGCCGGAGCATGGCAGAAGTGCAGCGGTGCTTCTTGCCCGCTTCCCAGTCGCACGGCTTGTCCATGAAGGGCTGCCGTTCCACGGTGCAGACACTACAACCTGCTTCTTTCAAGCACAAGAATAACACTTTGCGGTTGTATAGTCAGCAACTAAAAACAATTTTTGGAAGATTGAACAACTACATAAGATTTTATTTATGAAAAAGAAAAATACCGCCCTGCAAGACAGGCGAAAAATTTTGTCGGATGAAGTAAGCGGCAAAATAGATCGGGTGTGTTGCGGGGCGGTAAAAATCTTCATGGGGAATAAATCCTCGCCGTTCTGTACTTTTCTGAAAGTCCGCGTTTGCATAGCAATGAAAGCCCCAGTGGGGCTTTTAAGCGGCAGAGCGGTCTTGCGCAGCAAGATGGAGGGGCATTGCCCCGACAAGCTCGGTGGGATTTGCGATAAAGGGTATCATGGATTGCAGCGAGCGTCAAGATGGTTTTGCAAATTTTATTGCAGTAAAGCGGTGATAGTAGGACTTATATTTAACACACGGCAAGAAACAATTTCCGTTTCGCACATTGTAATGTTCGCAGAAAAAACTTATAATGCTTTTGAACCTGTAGGACACACAAAACGCAGAAAAGAGAGGGAATCATGAGAAAACTGTTCCTTTTGGAAGATGATCTGAGCCTGATCAGTGGGCTGACCTTTGCATTCAAGAAACAGGGCTTTGCACTGGATACAGCCCGGACACTGGCAGAAGCCGAGGTGCTGTGGTCAGACAGAAAATATGACCTGCTGGTGCTGGATGTTTCCCTGCCGGATGGCTCTGGCTTCGATTTCTGCCAGAAGGTGCGGCGCACATCCAACGTGCCGATTCTGTTCCTGACTGCTTCGGATGAGGAAATGAATATCATCATGGGACTGGATATGGGCGGGGATGATTACCTGACCAAGCCGTTCAAGCTGAGTGTCCTGTTGTCGCGGGTCAATGCACTGCTTCGCCGTGCAAATGCGTCCAGCGCAGGAGAACCCGTACTGGAATCGGGCAGCATCACCGTCCGGCTGTTGCAGGGGCAGGCGTACAAAAACGGAATCTTGCTGGAACTGACCGGCGCAGAGTACAAGCTGCTCTGCTTCTTTATGCAGCATCCGAATGCCGTGCTATCCAAGGAACAAATTCTGGATGCACTGTGGGACTGCGATGGGGATTACATTGACAGCAGTGCCTTAACAGTGTATATCCGGCGGCTGCGGATGAAGATTGAGGACGACCCCGGCAAACCGCAGATGCTGCTGACTGTCCGCGGCATGGGCTATAAATGGAATGGGTAAAGGTGCCGTATGAAAGTATTCGCAAACCGGGAGATCCGAAATTTGTTCCAAGCCGTGCTGGCGGTCTGGGCGGTGGCATTGGCTCTCACGCAGGACATCGTATGGCATACGACGCATGTATTTTCTTTCGGGTTACTATTGGTTTTTCTGCTTCTGGGCGGCTGTCTCTGGGGCGTGCTTTTTCGCTATTTCCAAAGGCAGAGCGCGCTTCTGGAACAGGCAGTCCAGCAAATCCAAAGCTGTCTGGATGGCAACCCGGATGCACGACTGGACTGCGACCGGGAGGGAGAACTTTACCGTCTGTTTCACTCCGTTAATGCATTGACGGCAGTTCTGAGCGCACACGCAGACAACGAGCAGCGGGAGAAGCGTTTTTTGAAAAATACCATTGCAGATATTTCGCACCAGCTCAAAACACCGCTGGCGGCGTTGAATATCTACAACGGTCTGCTTCAGGACGAAGCTGTTTCGCCATCGGAGGTCAAAGAGTTTGCAGACCTGTCCGAACAGGAGTTGGACCGCATCGAAACGTTGGTGCAGAATCTGCTCAAAATCACCCGGCTGGATGCCGGTTCGGTCGTCTTGGAGAAGAAAAACGAAAATATTGCTGAAATGGTGCAGGACATCGCGCGGCAGTATCACTATCGTGCCAAGCAGGAACAGAAAAAGCTTGTTCTGTCCGGCTCAGAGGCGGTTACACTTTGGTGCGACCGTGACTGGATGCAGGAAGCTGTGGACAATCTTGTAAAGAATGCCCTTGACCACACAAAGAGCGGAGATACGATTCAGGTAGAGTGGAATGCACTGCCGTCCATGGTTCAAATCAAAGTGCGCGACAACGGCAGCGGCATCCACCCGGAGGATTTATACCATATCTTCAAACGGTTTTATCGCAGCCGCTTTTCACAGGATACACAGGGCATCGGGCTGGGTCTGCCGCTGGCAAAAGCCGTTGTGGAAGCCCATCACGGCACCATTGAAGTAGACAGCGAGCTGGGAAAGGGCACGACCTTTACTCTGAATTTTCCGATTCCTACAAAATTGTAGGCTGCGTGTAGGCTTGCAGTAAGGTTGACGTGTTATCCTTTTCTGCACAGACAGAGATAATCCGTCTGAATCGAAGGAACCTGCAAAGTGAGGGATACACTATGGAACTATTAGAAGTCAACCATCTCTGCAAGACCTACGGCAGCGGAGAAACTGCTGTCCATGCGCTGAAAGATGTTAGCTTTTCAGTGCCGAAAGGCGAATATGTGGCGGTCGTTGGCGAATCCGGCTCCGGCAAAAGCACCCTGCTCAATCTGATTGGCGGACTGGATACGCCGACTTCCGGCAAGGTGCTGATTGATGGCAAGGATGTTTTTGCCATGAAAGACCGGGAGCTGACGATCTTCCGCCGCCGCAATATCGGTTTTATCTTTCAGGCATTCAACCTCATCCCGGAACTGACCGTAGAACAGAACATCCTGTTCCCGGTGCTGCTGGACTACCAAAAGCCGGACAGGACATATCTGGAAGAACTGCTGACCGTGCTGAATCTGAAAGACCGTCGGAAGCATCTGCCAAGCCAGCTTTCCGGTGGGCAGCAGCAACGGGTAGCCATTGGCCGCGCCCTGATGACCCGCCCTTCCCTGATTTTGGCGGATGAGCCGACCGGCAATCTGGACACCCAGAACACCAGCGAGGTCATTGCCCTGCTAAAAGAAACATCCCGGAAATACGAGCAGACCATCCTGATGATCACCCACAACCGCAGCATTGCGCAGACGGCAGACCGGGTGTTGCAGGTATCGGACGGCTGCCTGACCGATTTTGGGAGGTGCCGGGAATGAGCAGCACAGAAATGAAAAGCTATCTGAGCCTGATCCCGATTTCTGCCAAGGTACGCAGACGGCAGAACCGCATGACGATTTTGTGCATCGTCCTTGCGGTGTTTCTGGTCACGGCGGTGTTCAGTATGGCAGATATGGCGATTCGGATGGAAACCTCAAACCAGCTGAGCAAAAACGGAAACTGGCATATCATGGTAAAGGACATCTCCCCTGAAACAGCCGCAGAGCTTGCCGCACAGGAGGATGTTGCTGCATTTTCGGCGTATAGCGACATCAACGCTTCCCTTACGGAAAACTACTTTGCCGGAGATAAACGTGCCGCACTGGTAGGAGCAGATGATGCAATCCTTCAAATCTTTCCGGGAATGCAGTGTAGCACTGCCCCGGCGGATGGCGAAGTGCTCGTGACAGCAAACATCCGGGATTGGCTGGATGTTACGGTCGGTACAGCGATTCCGCTGACGCTCCCGGATGGACAGACCATTTCGCTTACTGTCGCAGGTTTCAATGAGGATACCTCCGATGCGAACCAGTATGATGCTGTTGTGCTGGTGATGAACCGCAGTACATTTTCTCAGATTGCCGCACAGGTAGAAGAATCCTTTGAAACACAGTATTTCATCCAGTTCAAGCCACGTACCAATTTGCGGCAGTCCATTGTGAACATCGAAAACAAGTACGGAATTTCAGAAGAAAAAATCTCCGAAAATACTTACCTGATGGCGTTGAACGCAAGCAGCAACAACGATTATATTGTAGGCTTATATGCGGTAGCGGCTGTGTTGGCTGGCATGGTCGTCCTTGCCGGAATTTTTATGATCACAGGCAGCATCAACAGCAATGTAGCTCAGCGTACCAGCTATTATGGAATGCTGCGTTGTCTTGGGGCAGGAAAAAATCAGGTTCGGATGCTTGTCCGGCTGGAAGCTCTTTTCTGGTGTAAAACTGCTGTTCCAGCAGGATGTGTGCTGGGAATCGTTTCCACATGGGGATTGTGTTCCTTTCTGCGTGGATTTATCGGCGAGGAGTTCAGCTCTTTACCAGTGCTTGGCATCAGCCCGGTCGGTATTATCTGTGGTTCCGCGCTGGGACTTATCACGGTTTGGTTCGCGGCATCTTCTCCGGCACGGCGGGCGGCAAAAGCTTCTCCGATCACAGCAGCAACTGGGAATGCGGTGGAGAATGCAGCGGATTCTCCGTGTCATGCTCGGTTGTTTGGAAGTCGTGCAGAGCTTTCTTTGGGCGTGAGTCATGCAACCTCGTCCAAAAAGAACTTGCTTCTGATGACAGGTTCCTTTGCGTTAAGCATTCTCCTGTTTTTGAGCTTTTCGGTTTTGCTTCGTTGGGTTGGATTTGCGCTGAATCCGGTGCAGTCCTACGCACCGGACTTATCGGTGGCTGAAACATCCGGGCAAAATGTCCTTGACCCGGTGCTGGTGGAGCAGCTGGAAGCTCTGCCGGAAGTCAAACACGCATTCGGGCGGATGTATTGCCCGCTCCCGGCGGAATATCAGGGAAAACAGGGGTCCATCGACCTGATTTCATACGATACGATACAGTTTGGCTGGGCGAAAAAAGACCTGATTGGCGGAACCCTTCCGCAGGAGCCGGAGGATGGCACATACCCTGTGCTGACGGTATTCGACAAAAGCAACTCCCTGACCGTGGGTGATACCATTCAGCTGGAGGATGCAAAGCTCACAGTCGTGGGTGTATTGAACGACAGCCCGTTCAGTAGTACCGATTCCCCGATTGTTATCTGCACCGAAGAAACCTTCCATCAGCTGACCGGGCAAAACCGCTATGCGGTGATCGATATTCAACTAAAAGATACCACAGCAGACGCAGCCATTGCACAAATACACACCCTGCTGAGCGACACGTTAAACAAGCAGGTTGTTTTTTCCAACCGAATCGAAGGAAATCGGATGATACAAAGCACCTACTGGGCGTTCCATCTGGTGGTCTATGCGTTTCTCATCGTGATTGCAGGAATCACCATTCTGAACATCATCAACAGCATTTCCATGAGCGTGTCGGCACGAATGAAGCAGTATGGCATCCTGCGTGCCATCGGGATGGATGATGCACAGCTGAAACGCATGATCTCTGCCGAAGCTGGCACCTATGCGGTGTCCGGTCTTGTGGTGGGCATTGCGCTGGGTCTTGTGCTGAATCGGAAGCTGTATATCCTGCTCATCACCCATTATTTCGGTGCAGCGTGGCAGGTGCCGTGGGGCTGTCTTGCCGTGATTGTCGTAGTCGTGCTGGCGGCTGTGGTGCTGGCAGTATATAACCCGGTCAGGCGAATCCTCATGCAGCCCATTACTGCAACCATCAGTGAATTATAAGCCAGAACAACAGATGCCCACCAGCTTATGGCGAAAACCATAGGTCGGTGGGCATCGTGTTCTTTATAAGGGCTTAATCTTCCGGTCTGCCGTGGTCACAGCCAAGCGACAGATAACGTTCCATCCTTCCACCCAGCACAAGCTGAGCGTACTCCAAGGGCTTATTGTAGAGCAGCCAGTCCAGTTCTGCCCGCTGTGCCGGGGTGTTGCCGTACTCGTCCTCCATGGCGATGCAGTCGATAGCAAGAGTGGTGTATGACGTTCGCAAACGTAGCAATGGCCAAACCCCTTTAGCATATAATATGATTGAGTGTTTTTAAATTTAAGTGCTTGAACTTACGTCCTTTTGTGGTATAATAAAGCTAGAGGATAGCGGCATTGACCAGCTATCGGTGGCGATGAAGCAGTGGACTGGTTCGGTATCAGCCGATTGTGGAGCCAGACCGTGGGTTGAGCGTGAACCACAAGCCGAATAGATTCGATGAATCGAAAGAAAACGCTTAATAGGAGCCTTGCCTTTCGGCAGGGCTTCTATTTTTTTGAGGGAAGGTGAAAATGTGCAGGACGAACAGCAGGATATTTTGTATCGGGCAGCAGAAGTCTGGAAAGAACTGACCGAGTACCACTATGTTTTCACCTACGGCTATAAGGGTGAACTGCACGAGATCAAGCTGACATTTTCACCAGAGGACTTCCCTCACCTTGCTGGGTTCCACTACCTGAAAGACATCGCCTTGCCCCGGTATAGTCCACGCAAGACGGTTGATATGATTCTGTCTGATAAGATCACCTACGACAAGGTAAAGAAGGGTACGCTCTATCAGGGGTATGTGAAACCGCGTCTGCTGGCACTGGTGCGGTTGAAAGAAATACTGGAACAGGAGTTCGATTTGTTCTCCTATATGCCCCAGTTTTATCCGTTCGTGACCAAAATCAAAGCGGATTATCTGATTTCCAGCCGGATTGAACCAACTGCCTTTGTGTTCATTATCCGGGAATCTCCCTCCGGCAATGCTGTATGTGACTTTCTGTGTTGTTCTGCTTTTGAAGAAAGCGGCCGTGACTACCGTGCAAACCAACGTCCCCGAACCCTCCTGAAGAAGGAGCGTGTACATATCGAAACACAGGACACGGTGGTTCTATATGATCGGCTTCCCATAACAAAAATGTGATGTATAAAGAGATGCATAAGTAAGAAGGGTGCTAGATCATACGATCCAGCACCCTTCTAAAGATATTTTACGCAGTAACCTTCGTACTAGACTCAATCAAAAGAGATGGCTCCATATAATGTGTCACGCCCTTGTTGTCTTTGTAAAGGAACGGAGGTAAGTTCTTTTCTTTGTCCAAACCAGAAAGCGTGAGCTTCACGGGCTGAAAAGGATAATTATCTACGTACTCCTCATTGTAAGGTGGCTTATAACGGAAAATGAGGGCGGCTTCTGCCAGTGTACGTTCCTCCTTTGAAGCGGGAGCAACTACATAGTACAAGAGTTCGCCCTTTTTTAGGCTCTTTTTCCAGTCTTCGTACCGGTCATGCTCTGCAATACGGTCATGGACGTTACTGGACTCTCCAATGTAGAGAAGCTGACGCAAATCTACAATGTTGTTGGGCTTGGGGGTTCCCGCATAAACTAAGTAAATGCCAGACTCTTTTGGAAGCCCGTCCTTGCGGGAATCTCTCCAGTAGCCACTAAATACTAACGAAACATTCTTTGCCATAAAAAACCTCCTATGACAATCGGGCACTTAACAGACCTGAAAAGGAATGCTTAAGTGCGGTGATGGCATCGGTGTAAAACAGCACAATGCCGCGATTGAGCATGACTTGCCAGAAAATTCCGATTGCAGGAAGGCTTGTTTTATGGTATAATACCACTGATATAGAAGTATCAAGCCAGCAATCCGTTGGAATAGCTGGGAAAGAAGACGCCTGCCAGGGCGTCTTTTTTCATGCCCGAAACGGAGGGCTAGCACTTGGAGGACCCAAGTGCTAGTCTCTTGCTTGTATTGTACCTCCAAAAGAAACGGTTGTCAAGGGCTTTTAAAAAATAATTTAAAAGAAAGAGAATTCAACCATCGAAATCACAAGTTAAATTCACATAAAGCGAGATTAAGACTTGAAATTTCGGGCAAGGTGTGAGATACTGGTGGCAAAGGAGAGAGAACAATGTTTACGAAGATAACACTGGAGAACTTTCGATCATTTGACCACATTGAGTTGGATTTAACGGAAAAAGGAAATACGGCCAAGCATCTTGCTATTCTTTACGGAGAAAATGGTGCGGGCAAGTCCAACTTAATGTCTGCTTTTGTTCTGCTGCCAGAACTGACACGCACAATGGATGCGAGAGCGGCCTATGAACGCATTTTAGCGCAAGGTGCTATTTTCCAAGATGAAAATATGGAAAAGGAAATGCGGGAGCACATACGACAAAGGTTGCGTGATATGTCTGCCATCATTAAAGATTACCAAATGGCTGATTGTGAAAATCCTATTATTGCCGAATACGAATTTAATATTGATGGAAATAACGGCTGCTATCGAGTGGAGTTTGGGCAAGATGAAATTCTTCATGAACGGCTGGAATTTGTTCTTAACCGTCGCCGCGGACTGTATTTTGATTGTAGCGTTACAGGCATCAATATAAATGATTCAATTGTCGAAAAAGAGCAGGGAAAGGAATTTTTGACAGATGTAAAAGAAATGGCAAAACGCTATTGGGGAAAACATTCGCTCCTGGCAATTTTAATTTACGAGATGAAGGATAAATCCAATTCGTTCGGACGTGATAACATAACAGAGAATTTCAATGTGGTTCTGAATGAATTCCGAAATTTATCTTGCACGGTATCTATGGGAGACAAAAGTTGGGAAGGTCTACACGCACAATTGAAGGTTTTGAATCAGCCATTGTCGGGTAAAATCTCTCTCAAACGAGAACATGAACTTGATCAAGTAGAAGCATTTTTTTCACATTTCTTTGCAATGTATGATCCAAGTATTCGTTGTGTCACCTACGAAAAAGAGTATGTGGGTGAGCTGATTTACTATAAGTTGATGGAAGAAAAATATATTGCCAATAGCTATCGCCGCATAGAATTCAAACGGGAATCAACAGGTAATCGACAGTTACTAAGAATATTGTGCTATTTGCTGGTAGCGTGCATGGGAAAAACTGTAATTTTAGATGAAGCAGAAGCGAATATTCATGACTTGTTGTTTCAAAATCTGTTAGAGACGATTCAGCCTATGATTAAGGGACAGCTAATTATGACGACTCACAATACCATGCTGATGGAGGCAGACTTTGCAAGAACTGCGACTTATATTTTGCAAATGAATCCGGAATTTCCATGGGATAAACAGATAAAGTGTATTACAGATTATAAAAAGCGTACCTATGCAACCAACAATATCCGTAATAAATACTTGAATCGAGAATACGGTGGAGTGCCAGAATTGAAAAGCACAGAATTACGAGAACTATTAGAGAAAATGTGCGAATAATTGGCGCAATAAAGAAAATCCCCTGTTTTTCACATGGCGTAGCACATTGTGGAAAACAGGGGATTTTAATGATGAAGATTTAATCTTCTAATCTGCCGTGGTCGCAACTGAGGGAAAGATAATGCTCTATCTCACCACCCAGCACAAGCTGTGCATACTCCAATGGCTTGTTCCACAGCAGCCAGTCCAGCTCTGCCCGCTGTGCCGGGGTGCTGCCGTACTCGTCCTCGACGGCGATGCAGTCGATGGCAAGCGTGGTGCCATCCTCGAACCGGGCTTCCACCCGGTTGGTGTCCATATTGAGGCGGC
>OHWS01000172.1_pt1 | contig 27267 bp, 15 predicted proteins | sample 1579751 | NCBI WGS metagenome assembly OHWS01 (sample SAMEA3882517, study PRJEB24775) | human gut metagenome | biome: human-associated habitat; feature: intestine environment; material: feces | place: Netherlands | collected 2009/2010
AGTCTTTCTTTGTATCTAAGTCGAATCACAGTTTCATATTCCTCTGGAAAACATGACAGAGCAAACTCTAATCCTGCTTCCTGATCTGGTAACAATTTCAGAATCCTGTTATCCTTTAATTCCTTACTCCTCTGCACAACTGCATCCCACAGATTTTCTGGATACTCATATTTTTTCTTACTCATATATGTTACCTCCAAAATCATTTTCTACTAATCATGCATGGCAACATATAAAAGGTCATAAAATTTATAAAAAATTATTTTCTTCTTTGCATTTCCATACTTGAAGTAGAGCGTTTTTTCTTATTCACTTGCGTTGAACTATTTTTTCTATCAATAAAAGCATCTGCAATTTCAATAAGTACAAGTACCATCACTGAAGTTCTCCCTCCAAAGGCTAAATCTCCTATAAGAATAAACTCTTTCCTGGTGAACGCCAATATAAGTGAACACCAAAAAAGTTATTTTCATAAAGAAAGCCATGTTCTGTGCATCTTTACTCTTTGATATTGAAAATTTATAGTAAACAAGACCCATAAACATAGCCGTCAATAATATGAATAGATTTCGTAGCATAATATATTTTCTCCTCCGTAAAATTAAACTAATTGCCGCCTCTATCATATATTATAAGCACTGATTTCTTTTTTTCAACAAAAATGGCCCTGCCACATAAGTAGCAAGACCACTTCCATTGAAAATTACTTCTTCTTCCTTTCCATCTCTTCTTCCACTGCTCTTTGTTGCTGTGGTTGTCCTTTGCCCTGACTGGCTATCTTTTGCTGATGCTTACGAAGCCGTTTCAACACAGATCTCCGGGGAGCATTTTTATCTTTTTTCTTTGGAGTATTGTTCATCAGTCCGTCGATCATGTTGTAGTTGGCTTCTTCTGCCATCTCCGCACTGCGAAGATATTCTCCGTTGTCCATGACCTTCTGCCAGTTTGCCAGCTCTGGTTTCTTTTTCTGCTGTTCTGGTGACTGCTGTATCTGATTAGACTGCATTTGCGATTGCACATGCTGTTGTCTTTGCTGTTCCTGTGCTTTTGCTGCCTGTTGCTGCATAAAGTTCTGAATGTTCCGTCTTGCTTCTTCATCAAAACCATTATAACAGTCATTCATAACTACAGCACCATCTTCACTGAGAATCACATAGGCGGCTCTTGTCCCATACTCTTCATGTTCCATCAGGAACCATTTCTTCTCATTCATCAAAATATAATCCTGGGCAAGCCATGTCCCTTTCTTTCCTTCGATTTCATATCCTGTTGTATCAATAGAAAGTCTGGTATCAGAGGAACTTTTGATTGTGAGAAATTCTGGAACGATGATGAATCCGTCTTTATTAATATAGTAAGCTGTGGTTTTTCCCTCGTCCGTGATTACCAGAACATCGCTACATCCGATGGAATGACCTTTGAAATTCTTCGGTCGTTGTTTCTGCAGGCGTATTTTTATATCCGCCGGAGTTTCCCCCGGCTGGATTCTTCCAATGTACACCTGCTGATAGTTCTCAATGCTGACGCTCTTTCCTTCGCTTCTCAGCTTTTCATAAGAACGGAAACGAACATCCCGGTACTCTGGTGTTTCTTTTACCTGATATACTGCACACTGACTTGTACTCATTCCTCGTCCTCCTCTTCCAGTTCCGCTTTATAATCTTCCAGATCCATAAGAAAAATCTCATAGCCTTCATCGCTCATGCAGAACAGCTTTCTTATGGTATTGCAGACCAGCCCGATCATATCCGCATCCCCTTTCAGAAATGGAATGATATTGTCGATGGCTTCCATCGTATCATTTCGGTTGCCTTTATCAAACATTGCGGTCACTAAACATTCGTCTGTATCAAAGTTCATTGCCAGATCCATCATAATTCTACATCCCCCTTCTTATGTGCTTTGGATTTTTCTGCTTCTTTATTTTTTTGTTCCTGTGCTTTTGCCCTTGCCTGAAACTCTTTCAACGACTGCAGCACAGATTTTTTCAGTTCTCCTTTTTCGCCCTTTACAGGCTCTTTCTTTTGCGTCTGGTTCGGTTCTACTGATACGGATTCTTTCTTGACTGGTGCTTCTGGAACTTCCTGTTTCACTTCCACAGTCTGTCCTGCTTCCTGCACTTTTCCATGTTTCTCATTCAGATACTTTTCCATATCATTGATTGCTTTCTGTACCAATGGACTTTCCTTATAATGAGGAATCATATCTATCAGTTCCCTGTCTACTCTGTCCCAACACATCAGTTCGTACTCTCCAGAATAATCTTTATCCCCGTCCTGCAGGTCAAAACCAATCCCTTTGCCTCCATGTAGTCGATCTGCCGGAATACTTTCATAAATCTTAATCGCTTCTTCCAGAGTAAGATTATTATGGTATTCTCCCATGACCGGAAACTCCATACACTCTGCTACATAAAAAGTAATCGTAGCTTCTGGCTGTTCCTGTTCTGGTTGTCTGGTAAAGATAGAAAGGGTTTCTGCATTTTCCAGGCGGGAAAGTAATGACCGGGCAGTTAGCACATCACTGTCTATATCAGATTCTTCCGATACTTCAACCAGCCAGTCCTTTAAACACCCTGTTTTCTGATTCAAAATGTCCTCTGTGATTTTCTCTACCTGTTCTTCCCTGTTCTCAACGGTATCTTTATATTCGTAAGGATCATATTCATAGCTGAAATTATCTAAATCCACTGCCAGCTTTTTGATCTCCTGCTGATCAAGATAGGCTTCGGACTCCCTCATATACTCTGCCAGAGTAATTCTTTCTTCTGCGATAGGATTGATGTCCACCTTAATACCTGCCATTGCTATACCATGAGCATTTAATTCATTAAAGAAACTATCCTCCCGGATATTGCCACGATAAGAAAGCACTACATCAAGGTCAGAATCATTTCTGTAAAGTTCCTCTCTGCTTCTGGAACCATGCACCCTTGCAGCAAGCAGCTCTACTTCATTTTCCAGTCCCATTTCTTCCAGAATCCCCTGTGCATGATACAAGACACCCCGTTCCACTTCTGCCCTGCTAAGACCATTTAATGCAACCTCATCTCTTCCAATCTCAGAAGTCGCACGAAGCTCACCTGCCTGTAGTAAATCCTTTGAATGTTGGATGGTCATTGCCTCAAATTCTTTATAGTCTACTTTGACGCACTCCATATCATCCATTCTTTCACTTTTCAGGATTTCATAAGTAGCTTTCTGAACAGATACTTTGGAATCGTCATAATCATTGGAATGGATTTCATGCAGGTCAGAATCATAAAAAATATAAAAATAACCTTCTTCTGTAGCCTGTACAGTCAGATACCCTTTGCTCTTAGTAAACTGCATTGCAATTCCCTCACAGGTATCCACTGCTCTTTCCCGGTCATAATCCTCGAAAATACTTGGTGGACAATTCTTTAATAACTGTGCCAGCTGCATCTGTCGTTCGCCTGCTTCTTCCACTTCTGCCATCAAATCCTCATAATCAACGAGAACTGCATTTTCCAGGGACATATCTTCATCTTCCAGAATATCTTCCATTGCCTGCCGCATAGAAATATCAGGATTGTCATAAGCACCACCGTCGATCTCATCGTAATCCAAAGCATAAAAGGTATAATCATAGCCTTCCTCTGTTCTCTGGATTGCAAAATACCTATCGTCAATCTTATATGCCAGTTCATCCGGTTCCAGTTCCGGCATAAGTTCTTCCACAGAAATTCCTTTCTCCTGCAGATACTCTGAAATGGCTTCCAATGCTCCGGCATCATACCCATTCCAGAGATCTTCGGCTACAAGCTGACCATGTTCCGATACGATAATCCCTGCCACATCTGAGCCATACTCATCATGTTCCATGAAGAAAAACTTCTCCCCTGCATACTCTCTTTCATCTACCGTATGCCAGGTTCCTGCATGTCCATCTGCTTCAAATCCTCTGGTATCTTCTGTAATGGTGACTTCCGCTTCATCCAATGCCTGTTCAATCTTCTGCATACGGATCTCTGCCCTTGCCATATCAATAAATCCATCTAACACCGCCGGGTGGCTTTCTATCACATAATCCTGATTCAGATTCTTTCCCTGATTGATATTTTCCGGGATTTCGATATGCTCTGCCCAGTCTTTGTTCTGTCTGGAAAATCTGCCATCATAAGAAAGTTCCCGGAGCGTATTTGCCATAACAAACGTCATACGTTCTTCTCCAAACTGTTCCAACACCTGTGTTGCGGCATCTTCCTTTAAATGCAGTCCATCAAAATTTAATGCGATTGCTTCCTCGATTGCTTTCTTACAATCAATATTTAACTTTCTGGAATCCAGATAGGCATCTACATCCCGTTCTTCCATTGCCTGAGCAAGTGTTCCTTTATAGACTGGGGGATAGGCTCTGGTATGATTATTTTCCAGTATCTCCATTCTCTGCTGTACAAAGTCCGGAAGTTCCTCAAAGCCGAAAGAATCCACATAATAAGCCTTTGTTTCCGCCGTCCGGTTTATAACTATGACATCGCTTACCGATAAGGAATGTCCATGAAAATCGTTTGGGCGGTTGATATTAAATCTCTCAAAAATATCATCTAATGTGACCGTTGGTGTCCATGGAGCCGCATACACCATCCTGTAGTCTTTTCCATCAATGCTATAGCCTAATTTTTGAGCCGATTCAACCCCCATAAACTGATAAGTATGCTCTCCACCCGTATCCATCTGATAGATTGCAAAACGACCGCTTTCTCCATGAAGAAGTAAGGTTTCATCAATCTTTTCTGCACTATCCTGTTCCAGTTTTTCCTGTCTGGCTATCGCTGCTTCTCTTTCTTTATGTACTTCCCATTCCGTTTCCGTAATACCAAAGATACCGTCATGCCCCAGGATCGCATTTTCTGTTTCTGCAAGAATCTGTCCTGCCTGCTCTGGATTGTCTGGATTTCCATGTAATATAAAAACTTCTGCACCTTCACGATACAATTCTACTGCCCTGTTTTTTTCAAGAGGATACATGTGTTCCAGTCGGATTCCTGCTTCGTGCATTTCTGTAAAACCGATCCTTCCATCTGGAAAGTTATCCATCTGTGCCTCTGTCTCATGCACAAGACTTCTCATAACTTCACTTCGGTCACCCCGATTCGCTGTCAGCATACGGTTTACCAGTCCCAAAACTTCGTCCCGGTCATCCATCTTATAAGCAAAATTTACGATAAGATTTCTTTGTGATTCCGTAAAATTCTCATGGCTGGCGGTTTCTGCAGCTTCAATCAGTCTATGGGCATACTGCATGGTACTTTCCCTTTCTTCTGAAAGTTCTTTGGTTGGAAAGTTTGCCCTCGCAGCCTGGATCACTTCATGTACTAATTTTGTACCGGCTTCCTCATAAGATTCCCGCATATCCCAGACAAGATCATTCAGTCTTTCTACCTGTCCAGGAAAGGTTTCTGCATATTCCGTTACAAATGCTTTCTCTTCTTCTGTAAAAATCGTTCTCGGAAATTCTGCTTTTTCCACCAGCATTTCTGCCTGTTCTTTCGGTGTCAGCTCTGAAAAATAAGCACTGCCTGTATCTGCATCATACGCTGCATCAAAAAAGTGAATCGGATAATTTTCTCCCACTCCATCACTTGCATACAATACTGTGATTGCTGCACCTCTGTCCTCCAAAAATTCTTCCAGTGGTTTCTCATCCTCTGAAAGTTCTTTCTGTTCCAGTAAAGTAACATATTCCCTTACATTCTCCTGCACCTGTTCTGCTGTCATATTTTCAACCAGATTATAACTATATTCCGAACCCATACTGCCTGAAAGATACAAGATGACATCCTCTCTATGAAATGTTTCTCTGATCGGTCTTTCCATCTCAATTTCATGCATCTGCTCCTCAATGTTCCCAATGATCTCTGCCGATGTTTTTCGGATGGTATCCATAGACGCTTTCAGTGCCTTCATATCCCTGCTCTCGCACCAGCTGGCGATATAGGTAAACGAATATTCTGAAGTATCCAGACCAAAATGGTTGCAGACAATATAAGCGATACTTTCTGCTTCCACTTCCTTTGTTGTCTGGTCTTTTAAGACGCCTTCCGCATCCATTACTTCCCGGTCATGCAGCAATGCGTGGCTCACTTCATGGACTCCGGTTTTCATCGTCTGAACATTACTCATATCTTCCTTTATCGCAATATATTTTTCTGTCTGGTGATAGTAACCTTTCGCTTCCCCTTCCACATTCATCATACGGATTGGCACTGGGGAAATATTCTGTAATGCTTGCATAAACGTGTCATAAAACTGTACACTTCCAGTAAGTTCCGGTACATCCAGGTCAGCAATCGGTTCTCCCTCTGTCTGACTGACATCAAATACCGTAGTTACCCGGAACCTTGGAATGACCATTTCCACAATCTCTGTTTCCGGTTGTCCGTCCTCCCCAATCACCGGTTCTTTTGTTACTGGGTCAATCTTTTCAATCTCCTGTTTCTCCCGGATCGGTGCTGGTGCAATGATCTGGATTCCTTTCTCTCCACGTTTTACATGACGGTTAAATTTCTTCTGCCATGCCTGATACCCTGCCACCAGTGTTGCTTCCGGTTTCTGCATGGTGATCAGCAGCGTGTTATTAAAGCTGTAATTATGGAACTTCGACATGGTATTCAGATATTCTGTATATCTCTCCGATGTAAAGATTTCTTTTACTCCCTGCTCCAGTCGTTCCGATATTTCTTTTAACTGTTTCTCTATATTATTGTTCGCCATAAACAAATCCTCCATTTTAGGATTCCCGCCAGAGGAAACTCTGACGGGAAATCTTTTATAACTCCTGTTCGTGCTTTTTCTTTGCACTTTTCTGTGTAACGGTCTGTTCCGCTGTATTCTGCTGTGCTTTCTCCTGCTTTAACAGTTCCAGAATGGACGGCTTATGGATTTTGTCCGCTGTTTCCGGAAGTTCTTTTTCTTCCACGTTTTCCCTGCTGTCTACGGAACTTTCTTCTCTGCCAATATCCTCATCTGCCATAATCGTCTCATTGCCCTTTTCATCCATGTTCAGCAACGCATTTAATTCGGATAACCGTTCCATCTTTTCATTCAGCTCTGCTTCTTTCGGGAATGGTTTCTTTACCTCTTCCTGTGCAGTAGCAAGCTGCTGTTGTACGGTTTCTAACTTCTGCTCACTTTCCGTCAGCTTCCTGTCAATGGAAGAAAGGGTGTTATGGATACGCTGCATATTTCCTACCGGGTCTTTTCCGATTTCCAGCTTATAAGAACATTTTCCTTTGATCGTCAATTCAAAAGCATTGGAGAACATATTATAGGAAGCGGATAATGTAAACCCATGATACTCTCCGACCTTTCCACCTGTGCTGACCGCTTTTAATCCTGCACAGGCAGCGATCAACGCTTCGCCTGCTTCTTTCTTATCTTCATAAAGGACATTCCCTACCGTCATGGCAAATGTGTCATTATCCTGTAAATCCACGCTTTTTACTACCTGCGAATCCACCTGCATTCCGGCAATCCGTTCTTTCAATGCACTGATCTGTACTGGGAAATTCTTTGCAATATCTGATTCCAGACGGTAAATCTGACTGGTATGGTTTGCCTTTAGAAGTTTCAGCTTACTCACCTGTACATCCAGATCCATTTTTTCCTTAATGTAGGGATTTCCTGTGGCAAGTGCCTTGATCTCGGCATAAGACAATGCCGTATCATCCACATCTTCACAAGCCCTGACCGGGGATTTACTGGTCATGATCTGGCTGATGAACTTCTGCTTATTCTCCAAAATCTGCCACATATACGCATCAAAAGTGTTCTCCGTCACATATCGGAATATCTTTACTTTGTCATTCTGGTTTCCCTGTCTTAAGATACGTCCTTCCTGCTGTTCCAGATCAGACGGCTTCCACGGACAGTCAAGGTGATGGAGGGCAATGAGCCTGTCCTGTACGTTGGTACCAGCACCGAGTTTTGGAGTGGAACCCATAAGGATTCTCACCTGCCCGGCCCGTACCTTTGCAAACAGATCTGCTTTCTTTGCCTCCGTGTTGTATTCATGGATAAAAGCAATCTCTTCTTTTGGAATTCCTCTGGCAACCAGTTTGTTCCGGACATCATCATATACGTTGAAAGTCCCATCCCCTTTTGGAGTAGACAGGTCACAGAAGATCAGCTGTGTTGTCCTGTCTGCTTTTCCCTCATCCCATACCTGAAAAGCATTTTCCACGCAGGTATTGACCTTGCTTTTTTCTGCATCCGGTAGAAGTTCATTTAACAACCTCTGATCCAATGCACATTTTCTTCCGTCATTGGTAATCTTAAGCATGTTATCTACCGTTGGATTCACAAGGCCGGCTCTTACATCTTCCGCACGTTCAGAAAAGGCACTGACCATTTCCTGCTGTTCTTCACTTGGTTTTAAGACTTCATTGATAAATTCTGCTTCCGGCACGGGAAGATTCAGCATATCTGATGTCTGAATATCCGCAGCTTCTTTAAAAATAGAGATCAGCTCCGGAAGATTAAAAAAACGGGCAAACCGTGTTTTTGCACGATAGCCCGTTCCTTCCGGTGATAATTCGATTGCGGTTACTGTCTCCCCGAACGTTGCCGCCCAGGAATCAAAGTGTCCCATACCCATACGCATAAGTGTGTCATACTGAAGATAACGCATGATGGTGTAAAGTTCCGTCATACTATTCGATACGGGAGTACCCGTTGCAAAAGTAATTCCTCTGCCGCCTGTCAGTTCATCCATGTACCGGCATTTCATAAACATATCGGAACTTTTCTGTGCATCCGTCTGTGAAATACCTGCCACATTTCGCATTTTTGTGTATAAAAAGAGGTTCTTAAAGCCATGGCTTTCATCCACAAACAGCCTGTCTACACCTAACTGCTCGAAAGTTACTACATCATCTTTTCTGGTCTGGTCATTGAGTTTTTTCATTCTTGCCTGCAGACTCTTCTTTGTTTTTTCCAACTGCTTGATGGTATAATTCTGCCCTGCCTGATGTGCTGCTTCTTCAATAGAAAATGTAATGTCTGCAATCTGCTGTTCCAACATGGCAATCTGACGTTCCTTTGAAAGAGGGATTTTCTCAAACTGCGTATGTCCGATAATCACCGCATCATAATCCCCTGTCGCAATACGGGAACAGAACCGTTTTCGGTTTGCCGGTTCAAAGTCTTTCTTCGTTGCCACCAGGATATTTGCTCCCGGATAGAGACGTAAAAAGTCACTGCCCCATTGCTCTGTCAAATGATTTGGTACGACATAGAGATTCTTCTGTGATAGTCCCAACCGTTTTGATTCCATACCAGCAGCGATCATCTGAAAAGTTTTTCCTGCTCCTACGCAGTGTGCCAGTAACGTATTGTTTCCATATAATACATGAGCCACCGCATTTTTCTGGTGCGGCATCAGGGTAATCTCTGGATTCATACCGACAAACTGAATATGACTTCCATCATATTCTCGTGGGCGGATACTGTTAAATCGTTCATTGTAAATCTTACATAAATCTTCCCGTCGGTGCAGGTCTTTAAATATCCACTCCTTAAATTCCTCTTTGATCAGCTCCTGCTTCTGCTGTGCCAGCATTGTTTCCTTCCGGTTTAATTCCCGGTGTTCCCCCTCGGCATCCTGTACCGTGTCATAAATCTTGGTATCTCTAAGGTTTAAGGCATCTTCCAAAAGGCGGTATGCATTGGCTCTCTGTGTTCCATAAGTGGAAGTGACAAGAGCATTTCCATAGCTGTCCACGCTTTTTCCCATGACATTCCACTGTCCGGTCACTTCTGCATACTGGACTTTGATTTTGTCCCCTACATAATATCTTGGAGTATGGAATGTCTCTACCATGAACTGTGTGATATAATCCTCTGAAATCCAGGTTGCTCCAAGTCTTGCCTCAATCTCTGATGCATCCAGATCTTTCGGTTGTACCTGCTCCAAATACTGTACATTCACCTGATATTCCGGGCGGTGTTCTACAAACTGTTTGGCAATCTGCAACTTCTCCCTTACATTTCCCGAAAGGTATTCATCCGACGGCTCCCACTTTTCACTGATTGGATTCTTAAAGATCACTCCTGCCAGTTCTTCGGTAAGCTCCTCTTCTGTTTTCCCGGAAAGCTGTGCCATATAGGAAAGGTCAACGCCTGCCCTCTCACCAATGGAAACCGCAAGTGCTTCACTGGCAGTATCCACGGAAGTTACTGTTTCTGCCCGACGGATTGTACGCTTGGTAAAAATATCTGCTTTTCGTTTCAGATTTCCCTTGTCATCCAGAAATTCCAGAGAAGTCAAAAGACAATAGCTGCTGTCCTGACTAAATGCCCTCTTATTGGCATTGCTGCTGATAAGACCATATTTTGCTGTAAAGGTATCGTATTCTTCATTGAGTTTTCCCTGCAGCTTTGTGATCTGTTCATCGCTTCCCTCTTCCATCTGGCACTGGATCAGTTCATTCGTAATATCACGAATCTTCACCATCCCTTTGACACGTTCCGCTGTCATTGCCGGAAGCTCCATGCGGTTCATCACAGAGTTTTCCCGGTAATAAACTTCATCATCTACCACAGTAAAACTGAAATTCTTTACCTCCGGGTCTGCCGGGATAGAGACAACATCCTCCTCCAGTTCCGTGTCAGAAAGTTCCAATTCGGTAATTGTGCCATGGATATTCTGGACAGCTTCTTTTAACTGTTCTTCTAAGGTAATGCCTTCTTTGGGCTTTACGGTCACTTCCTGCTTTCCATACTGGGTACTTTCTGTGGTAAACTCACCAAGCACCATTTCCGGATGCTCTGCAAAATAAGCATTGACCGAATATCCTCCTGCAGCTTCCTTTAAATTTAACCATTCCGGTTCCTCAATGGATGCCCTGTCTCTTTTCTGGAAAAATAAAATATCCGAAACAACACTGGTATTGGCATTTCTTTGGAACGCATTATTGGGTAATCGGATGGCTCCAAGCAGTTCTGCCCGGTTTGCGATATACTGTCTCACCGCCGGATTCTGTTTATCCATCGTTCCACTGGAAGTTACCACTGCAACCACGCCGCCAGGACGCACCAGATCAAGGGATTTTGCAATAAAATAATCATGAATCATAAAATGATGCCTGTCATATCTGCGGTCACTGACCTGATATGCTCCAAACGGAACATTTCCTACAACACAATCAAAAAAGCTGTCTGGGTAATTGGTTTCCTCAAATCCCTGCACCGCAATCTTATTTTTCTGGTAAAGCTGTTTTGCAATCCTGCCCGAAACCGGGTCGAGTTCCACACCGTACATATTGGCTTTGCTCATACTCTCCGGGATCAGTCCCATAAAGTTCCCGACACCACACGATGGCTCCAGGATATTCCCCTGCTTCAGTCCCATATTTTCCAGTGCTTCATACATGCTTCGGATTACAGTCGGGGACGTATAAAAAGCATTTAAGGTCGATGCCCTTGCTGCACTGTACTCTTCCGGTGATAAGGTATTCTTTAACTCCAGATACTCATTTGCCCAGCTGCTGTTATTTTCTTCAAATGCCTGTGGGATACCACCCCAGCCAACATAACGGGATAAGCTTTCCTGTTCTTCGGGTGTTGCCAGACGTTCTTCTTTCTCCAAAGTCTGTAACAAATGGATAGCTTCCATATTTGCTTTATACTTTGCTTTCGGACCACCTGCTCCAAGGTCATTATCCTGAATCCGAAAGTTGTGCGGTTCTGTTACAATCTTTTCTGCTTCCGGTTTTAAATATGGTTGAAATTCTCCCTCATATCCAAACAGTTCATTTTCTCCGGGAATATAATTGCGTCCGGTTTCCAGACACCGGAACACATCGGCAGTTGGTGCATTGCTGACTGCATAAAAATCATCATAAGAATACTTTGGGAAATCTTCTGTATGATAGGTCGATAAATGCAGTTCTGTATTGGAACGGGTCTGTGCAACCAGATCTTTCCCCTCTATTCCTTCCGGCAATATTCCTACTGCTTCAAAGTGATACCCCTGATACTCAAAAACGCCCTCATCCCAGGACTCTGCCAGTTCTTCTGCTGTTTTAGCTGTTATCTCTTCCTCTGGTTCATTTTGTTCCTGTTCCTCAGAATCTTTCGTTGTTTCCTGTTCCTGACTTTCTGGAACAGCTTCTTCGGCAGTAACCTCTTTCTCTTCTACTTCCTCCACATCTGCCATATCTACTACGGTTGGATCTGTCATTGCCCTGGTATCCAGAAAATCAAACATGGTCATCTGATGTCCGGATGGTTCCGCAAAGGACGGTTCTATTTCCGGTGTAGGGAAAATCGTATAAGTACCCTCTACATACTGATGAAGTTCCGAAAGAAGTTCTGTTTTCTGCTGGTAGTTTGTCCCATATGCTTCAAAATCCAATGGCAGAGCTGCCAATGCCGCATCCATCTTCTGTAACAGTTCCTCTGTCTGCTCTGGATTCTCTAAGACTGCCACCATTTCTTTTCTTGGGTTTTCCCAGAAAAAGTCATCCGTAAATGGTCTGTCCATTTCTTCTGGCAGACGGTCATAAAAACGAAGTACCTTATTCGCCATCTGCTCCCGTTCATACTCCGGCATATGGACATAATCTTCTGCCTGCAGGAACTGGTCGTTCTTTATCAGATAGGCTACTCTGCTTGCAACTTTCTTCCAGGATAATAAAACCGAAGTATGTGGATCACTATAACTGCCTCTGGCAAGAAACAATCCTTTTCCATCATAGTTTGAATGAGAATCATCTGCCCCTGACAGTGCATGACTGCCTCCGCCAATTCCATACTGTTCTTTGATAAAATCAGTTCTGGTTTTTTCATCCTCATGTAACAGATAAAAGGAATAGGTTCTGAGCCTGCTTTCAGAATAAGGGCCTCCCTTTGCGAGAAATGCGTCAATCTCATCCTGGGTAATGAACATCTGATGTTCTTTCCATGCAAACCCGTCTCTTGCCTGATAAGGGATGACCTCCTGTGCAAATTTCTGAAACTGCTTTGAGATATTTATAGGATTATAATGATGGAAACGCATAAAGGAACTGTCCATTTCATAGGCTTCTGCCAGTGCATCCAGTCTTTCATTCAGTTCCGAAAGCCACTGGGGATCTTCTATTTTTTCTTCTAAATAATCCGTGATCTCTGGATAAATACTGCGAAGATGTGGTAAGTCCTCTTCGTCAAAGACAATCTCCGCTACCCCTTCTGCCATATCCCCTTTCATATAAGCAAGAGCCTGGGCGTGTTCTTTTACTGCATTACTTCTTGCCGCATCCAATACAGACTGCGGTGCATATTCTCCCTGATCTAAAAGCTGATGGATACGTCCGCTGACATCTTCCCATGATAAAAATGCCTTATCTAAAATTTGGTCTGTGACCGTATGCCCTACTGCAATCTGCATCCCGGTTTCATCAAACCAGACCGAATATTCATTTCCATCAATCTGAAACCCTTTTCCGCCTTCTCGGTATTCACGTTTCACAAACTCCGTATATTCCTCCGGTGTCTGTTCGCTCATGAAATTATAGATGATCCGGAGCTGGCTGGCTTTCCGGTTTCCTCCTGTCCGTAAAATCTCATCGACAACGCTCTCTGGTATCGGAATCTCCCCGGCATAAAGGGCAGCTGCCCTTTCCTCTATCTGCCGCCTTTGCTCATTTGCGGTGGGATATTCGGGCAAAGATAAAGCAGAGGCGATTTCTTCCTCTGCTTTACTCAATCCATCTTCTCTTGTATCTTCGACTAACTGTATACCAATTCCGTCAAGATGCTCTCTTCCGCTGTTGCCATCAGTGCGTTCATGTGTGCCGTCCATGCCATCGGATCTGCTTCCTTGTCCGGTGCCGGATTCTTCTCCAGCAATTTCTCCATCTGGCAGTCCATTCTCTCCTGTGCTGCTTTCTCGATCTGCTCCAGATGACGGTTCAGCTTCCCAGTCAGGAACAGGCTCTGATAAAGACTGTTCTTGTGTTCTTTCAGAAATGTCCTCCGCAGCATCCCGTATTTCCCGATCGTCACTTCTTCCTCTTCGACGGTCAGATTCGGAAACAGGTAATCTCCCTTGCGATGATATGTCAGTTCCATAATCGGTTCCTCCTTCATTTTCAATATTTTCTGCTTTTTTGTTTTCTACGTCCTGATTTTTAGTTTCACGCATTAACGTGGTAAAGTTATTATAATTCCTTTCATTGGAAATTTCAACCTCTTTTCTCGCTTCTTCCAGAGAAATTTTATGTACGGTTCTTCCAATATCAATCAGAATACTTTCACTGAGCTGGCTTGCCGCATTTCCAAGGAATGTGAGGACGGACAGACGATTATAGTCCGTGATATGCATGAAATCCTCTTCTTCCAGAAGCTCCATCGGGTCAAGCCCGCATCGTCTGGAAAGCATATAGTAAACACTGTCTGTTGCCAGCTGACGGAAATCACTGCGGATCGTCACCTCATCCAAATCTTCCAGATAAGTATCTTCTACCGCATATTCCAATCCGTCCAGGTATTCCTCCAGATTATCACTGACCATTTCCCTTGCGACTGCCATCAATGCATCCTGCAAAGTTGCTGTATCCTTTTCTTCCAGAGCATAGACCTCTGCCAGATGGGTGAGGATCTCTTCTCTCTGGTGTTCCTGCATCTGCCACAGATACGGGCTTCTGCCTCCGGCTACCATGTGGGTATCCGAAATATCAAACACATAACGGAGTCTGGTATGCTGTCCTGTTTCATCAAGCAGGGCGATTCCCCTTGCACCACGGTTCACCCATCGGAACATCTTTTCATTCCATAATTCCAGTGATGCACAGGCCGTTGCTTCCGGATGCTGTGCATGGATCAGAAGCTGGTCTGAAAAAGAATAACGATATAACCTTGATGCTGTGTCCATATAATCCATCCAGTCTCTGGGGGAACCGCTCACTGATACCGCATGTTCCTGTGCCAGATCCCGGATGTCCTGTAATTTAGACATATCGCTTTACCTCCTTGTCTTATTTCTTTTTCTTCTTTGGGAATTCCAGATGGAATCTCGGCTTGCCATCCTCCAGCGTGAGTAACAGATCTGCATCAAATTTCATATCTTTCTTTTTAGAATACAGACCTTTTACATGGGTACAAGCCTTATCAAGAAGTTCTCTTGCCATCTTTTTATCCAGATTTTTCTCCATGTTTCCCAGGAAACGGTTTTCTTTCCAAAGGGCAAAATCACACTGACGGTTTGAGCAGTAAAAATTCTGTTTCCCCTCGAAAACATCACAGCCACAGACCGGACATTTGCCGATCACTTCCCTCTCCATCTGGAATCTCCTGCGTTCCTCTTCCGGTATCTCCCTGCATACCTCTAAAATCTTACGTACAAGAGAAGTAATCTCTCCCATAAACTGAGTATCTGTAATCTCTCCCTTTTCCATCAGCAACAGCTGGTTCTCCCATTCCGCTGTCATTACTGCTGATTTCAGATACTCTGGCATGACCTTTACCAATTCCTTTCCCTCGGTACTTGGTAATATCTGCTTACCCTTTCTCTGTGCATAACCGGAAGAAACCAATTTTTCAATGATACTTGCCCTTGTTGCCGGAGTCCCCAGCCCTTTCTTTTCTGTTTCAGAATCAAACTCCTTATTACCGGCTGTTTCCATTGCAGCGAGGAGCGTATCTTCATTGAATGGTTTCGGCGGAGAGGTATAATGTGTGGTTTTCTCTGCTTTTACTGGAAAAAGCCTCATCCCTTCTTCATACCCAGCAGGAATCGAAGTCTCTTTTTCCTTTTCCTCCACTGGTCCCGCTTTGACACACAGCTGTTTAAATGCCTTTTCTACTTCCTTAAATCCCATCTGTACTGGAATCTTCCCTCTGGCTTTAAAATCATGTTCCTGGCACTTTACCGTAATATCTGTCTGCTCATACAGATATTCTTCTCCGGTTGCCTGTACCAGCTGCTGACAGATCAGCATCATCAGATTCTTTTTATCTGCCGGTAAATCAGCAATTCCTTTCTCCACGGCTTCTTTCGTCGGAAGAATCGCATGGTGATCAGATACCTTTGCATTGTTGATCACCCTTTTTATGCCATGCCCCAACTGTCCATAATCTACAAACGAAAGTAATACTGGCATTTTTCCTACCAGTTCCTCTACCGAATCTTTCATATCCTCCGTTACAAACTGGCTGTCTGTTCTTGGATAAGTAACCAGCTTTTCTTCATATAATTCCTGTAACATATCCAGTGTGTGTTTCGCTGTATATCCAAAGTAACGGTTGGCTTCTCTCTGCAGGCTTGTCAGATCATAAAGTTTCGGTGGAAATGATTTCTTACGTTCTTTCTTCATCTGTGTGACCACAGCGGTCGAACCATTACATAACGCTGCAAGCAGATCCGCAGCTTCTTCATTTGCAATGTTCTCGGAAACTACTGTAAGTTTTCCATCTGTCAGTGCTACCTTATAAAATGCTTCTTTTTGAAAATGCTCAATCCTCTCCTGCCGTTCTGCAAGCATGGCAAGGGTTGGGGTCTGTACCCTGCCCACAACCAATCGTTTAAAATATCTCGTGGTGTATGCTCTGGTTCCATTCATTCCGATCAGCCAGTCAGCCTGTGCCCTGCACACCGCAGCCATACAGAGATTCTTATATTCTTCCTCACTTTTCATTGTCTGGAAACCTTTCTGAATGGCGGCATCTTCCATCGAGCTGATCCACAGACGTTTCACTGGTTTCCTGCATCCGGCAAGCACATACACCCTTTGAAAGATCAGTTCTCCTTCTCTTCCTGCATCACAGCCATTTACCAGATATTCCACATCGCTTCGGTTCATCAGACCTTTTAAGACATCAAACTGCTTCTTTTTATCCTTGGAAACTTTCAACTTCCATGCTTCTGGAAGGATTGGCAGATCATCGAACTGCCATTTTTCATATTTCGGGTCATATTCCTCTGGCTGTGCGTATTCTGCCAGATGTCCTAAGCACCAGCTGACAATACAGCTTTCTCCCTCCAGATAACCGTCCTCCCGCTTATAAGCGGACAGATTTTTCGCATAACTTTGTGCTACACTTGGCTTCTCTGCGATCACTAAAAATTTAGACATAATCCTTTCCTTTCTACAAAAAAGGCAGCCAAGATTTCTGGCTGCCCCTGTCCTTATTACTGTTTCCATCTCTTAAAAACGCTTATTCTTCTTTTTCATCGTCCTCTTCATTTACATACGGACCGTCTGAAAATTCAAGCTGTTCACTTACATAATCTTCGTCCTTACTGCGTCCATGTTTCTTATAGACTGCGATTCCTGCAAAGCCTAAGATTGCTGCAACTACGATAGCTGCAAGACCTTTCACATTCATTCCGCTTTTCTCTTCTTTCTTCACTTCGGTTTCCTCCTCTGCTGCTGGTGTAGTCTCCGGTGTGGTTTCCGGGATCACTACGGTTGATTCTTCAGTTTCCTTGTCTTTTTCTGTTTCATCCAGAAATTCTGCCAGATCGTTCTCATCGACCAGAGACATCATATATACGTTCTCTGTATTACTGGAACGGTCAATGACCATGTAAAAAGTATTCCCCTTTTTCGTCTGGATAGTAAGGAACTGTTTTGTATCATCATTTTCCTTATCATCTACAAGCTGGGCATTTCCCGGTGTAGAAAAAGCGGAATTGTTACTCTCTCCACTCACCCTTCCGGTATCCTCTTTCTTCTCCGTATCTTCGGTTGTTTCCGTAGAAGTCTCCTGCACTACTTCTGTCGTTGTCTCTTCTGCCGGTGGATTCGCATTTGCATAGACAGTAGCAATAGATGTCCCGGAAAGCATCGTTACCACCATGGCAAGCATCAGCAGTTTCTTTACCACTTTATTCCTCATCGTCTAAAACCTCTCTTTCTGCCACCTGCCCCACAGGTGGTCTGTTATCGCTTTCTTTTTGGGGTGTCTCCTTGGTATCTTCCACTGTGATACCGCCGTCCTCATTCATCTGAATCGTAACGGTTCCTTTCTGAATCCCGTCAAGCAGTACCAGCAGCTCCCGACTGCCCAGCTTCATAGAACGAAATGATTTGATAATCTCCATATCTTCCATCTGCTGTTTTAAAGTATTCTGCCGTTTCAGATGTTCCTGAAGCTCTGCAATCTTATCCTCTGTTTTCTGAATATCATCCAGAATCTTTTTCAATTTCATGTTCATCTGCCTGTCACCTCCTCTAATGCAGACGACCAAATGCCATAAAATGTTCCTGCCAGTAGGCACTTGCAATACTTGTATATTGCACCGGCTTACCACAATGGATCATCATGTTATTGCCGACATAGATTCCAACATGACTCGCTCCACTTGTGTTATAGGTTCCCTGGAAGAAGATCAAGTCTCCCGGTTTTGCTTCCGATGGAGATACCTGCGAACAGTGAGAACGAAGCCCATCGGCAGTACATCTTCCAATATTCCATCCATTTCCACAATTATTGATAACCCAGCTTACAAATCCGGAACAATCAAATCCACTTGGGGAATAACCACCCCAGACATAAGGAACTCCCAGATATTTCTCTGCTTCCCGGATCATCTTTGCAAACTGTGGATCAGATAAAGCATCTGTCGGTATGGTATAACCAAAGCCTCCACTTCCGGTGGGTATGCTGTTTAAGTCAAACAGGTAATCACGATTTCCATAATATTTGTTATACGCATCGTATCTTTCCTGTTCTTCTTCCGTCATGCGGCTTCTCAATACGGTATCCAGATTGCGGTTGGTCATCGTCACATCCAGACGGTTTACTTCTTTCGTTGTCGTAACCTGCACTTCCTTGCTTCCATTGCTGTCTGCTATGTATGCCTCCCATGTCTGGTGCCCGTGTGCGGAAGCTGCTGCATGGTTATCATAATAAACATCAAACTGAACACCATATCTTGCAAAAGCTCCGGTATCTTCTACTACATATTCCACACCATTCATAATGACATGGGTTCCCATCGGTACAAAAGGATTCGATGCATCTACGGCGATCGTATGATTGGCTGTCGGCATCGCACCACTGGCTGTCGGTCCTCCACTCCACTGCCCACAGCAGATGGAACAGTTACAATACCCACTGGTGACAACCTGTCCCAGTGATTCTCCTACCCGGACTGTCTTTGTTTCGGTAACTGTCTCTCTGGTAGAATCTGTCGTAATACCATACTGCTGACGGAAAATGGACTCTATCTCCTCTGCCACTTCATCATAAGTAAAACCACCGTATTTTACTGTCAGATAAGAGATCAGCTGATATGGATTATGGCCGATCTCATCAATCTGGTACCGGTATTCATCGTAATCCGGATGCGTGGATTCCATCTGATTGATCTGCGTATTTAAGGCTTCTTCTAATGCCCGGTATGCATTTTCAGCGGCATAAATGTCCTCATCTGTACTGGAATAACTGGTGGAAATAATGGCAGACGAAGCTCCCTGCAGGGATGCACTGCAGCTGGTAAAACTTGCTGCAATCAAGACAAAGATCAATCCAAAGATAGCAACTGTAGCAAAAATCCCACGATTTTGTGCCGCAATCATTTTGACTGCATCTTTTGCTTTCTCTGTAAATTTCTGTGCTGAAGTAATCGCCACATCTTTTGCCTTTTTGCTCTGCTTTGCTGCCTGATACTGTTTCTGATAACGTTTCTTCTGGAACAGCTTTTGCAATGCAGATTTTCTTTTCTGCTCCGCTTCCTTCTTCACCATCTTTTTTGCTTCATTTCCATAAACAGATTCAAACATCAGCCTGCTTTTTTCTGCTTCATCAAGAACGCTTTCTTTCAGTCTTTTTGACTGTTCCCTCCTTTGCTTTAAGCGTTCCCTTGTATAAATGGATTTTCTTGCAAGGCTTTCTCCTGCAAGCTCTGCCCGGTGTGCCCCTTCTACCGCAGCATTATCCTCTTCTGCCTCATGGGTTTTCCAATGAGCCGCCGTAGCCGCAGCATCTTTCACGGCAGATGCAGAACTTCGGATACCGATACCGGCTCCATGTATCATGCCATCACTTTCATCGCCAAATGATAATCTGGAACTCTTTTTCCGCTGTTCTTTCAGCACACGTTCCCGCTTCGATTTGCCTTTAATCTCCTCCGAAAATCCATCCAGAGACTCTTCTGCCACTTCTGAAGTTTTCCTGTACCGGGCAGCTTCTCTCTTTGCCGTCTTGCTTTCTTCGGAAGCCTCCTTTTCCTTCCGTCTTTCTTTTGACGCATAATCTCTGACCATCTTTTTCTTACGGAGATCCCGGCTGTCTGCAACCGTTTCCAGATAAGCCCGTTCTCCCCTTGGCTGTCCACGGATGCTCTCACTGCGAAATGCGGATTCCGTTGCAGCTGTGCTTTCATCGGCCACTTGTTCCCCATCCAGTTCTCCATCTATATCTTGTTCCGACTCATCATCCAGTACAGATTCTCTACTATATCTGGTTTTTTGGGAACTTTGCTCCGGATGTTCTGTTTCCCTTTTTTTATTGATATGCTCACGCCTTCTCTTACTGAAATCCAGTTCATCCTTTTTTTCACTACGGGAAACCTCTGTATCCATGTCCCGTCCAGTGATCCTTTTTTCTTCTTTATTCCGAAGGTTCTCTTCTCTAAGACCATCACGGCTCATCTTCTGGACGGTTTTATCTCTCGCCTTATACTCATGCTCCTGCAAATCTCACCATCCCCTTTACTGTTTACCTGTTATTCTGCTTTATCCTGATAGCTCTCCCATTTTTCCAGTACCTCATCTGCCAGTCCTGCAATGGAATCTGTCAGCTTATCTGTAAGTCTTTCACTCAATGTTCTTCTTGCAGCCAAGCAGGAAGTAATCCCCATAAAGTCAATCAGTTCTGCTAAATACAGCAGATCATCTAACATCTCGCCAAACACCTCCTCCCCGTTACTGTCCTTTCCTTTTTCTAAAAGTTCTTTATAATTGTCTGCACAGATCCTCTCTGCAAATACACAGCAAGGTTCTCCATTGCATCTCTCAAAATTCGTATAATCTCTCATGTAGTGATCCTCCATTTCATTTTTGGACAGAAAAAAGGCCGGAAATCCTTTCCCGGCTCATCCCCTGCTTTTGTTCTATTTTGTTTTTTATATTTTTTAATCGTCTCTTTCTCCGATACCAAGTTTTTTACGCTTCTCCACCTCATCCGGCTTAGAAGTCATCAACGCATACAGCATCAGAGAATTATCAAATTTATCCTTAAACGGAATAATGGTACTGCCATAAAAAACCAGTCCCTCGCCTTCTCCACTGTTGGTAACATAAGAGAGCTGGTGTGGTGAAATGTTCAGCTGCTTTGCAAGAATCTGCCTGTCACCGGATGCCTGGTTTAACATCAGGATAAAGTCAGAATTTTCAAAGATATTTTCTATCTCACGGCTGGCAAGCAGGTCTTTTACGTTCTGTGTGATACCCGTCGGAATACCACCCCATTTACGGAATCGCTTCCAGATCTCCACACTGTACGCAGCTGTCTGCTCTTCTTTTAAAAGCAGATGAAACTCATCAATATAGTATCTGGTACTCTTATTCGCTGAACGGTTAATCGTTACTCTGTTCCATACCTGATCCTGTACGATCAGCATACCAAGCTTTTTCAGCTGTTTTCCCAAGTCTTTGATGTCGAAACATACCATGCGGTTATTCAGTTCCACGTTGGTTTTGTGGTTGAATACTCTCAGAGAACCATTGACGTAGATTTCCAGTGCAGTCGCAAGACGCTGTGCCTCCTGCTCCTTCTGCTCACGGAGAAGATTATATAAATCCTCTAAGATCGGCATCTTTTCCGGTACTGGGTCAGAAAGAAAGTCCTGATACACCAGACGTACACAACGGTCAATAACTGTTTTTTCTACCGGCTCCAATCCATTCTTCCCACCAACTACCAGCTCACAAAGAGACAGGATAAAGTCAGACTTTAAGGAAAGTGGGTCATCATCATCTGCGTAATCCAGATTGATGTCCATCGGATTGATATAATCATGGCTAGTCGGTGAAATGCGGATAACCTGTCCATGAAATGCCCGGAACAACGGATAATACTCCCCTTCCGGATCACACACGATAATGTCATCTTTTGTCACGATAAATGCGTTGGTGATCTCACGCTTTGCCGCAAATGACTTACCGGCACCCGGTGTACCCAAAATCAAACCATTCGGGTTTTTCAGTTTCTTTCTGTCTGCCATGATCAGATTATTGGAAAGGGCATTTAAACCATAGTAAATGGATTCCCCACCCATAAACAATTCCTGTGTGGTAAACGGAACAAAGATTGCCGTAGATGTTGTGGTAAGTGCCCTTTTGATAGGCACAAGATTCATAGCAAGCGGCAGGCAGCTCATAAGCCCCGGCTCCTGCTGATAATCCAGACGTTTCAATGCACAGTTATATTTCTGTGCAATACCGGCAGTCTGGAATACGACATTTTCAAGCTCCTGCTTTGTCTCTGCCATATTTAAAAACAGTGCCGTTACAAGGAACATCCTCTCATTCCTGGACTGTAAATCTTCCAGAAGTCTCTTTGCTTCCCCGCCATATGTATTTAAGTCTGATGGGATAATGTCCATGTCATATCCGGCACGAACTGCCTTTTTCTGCTCCTCAATCTTCATCCGGTTAATATCGGTCACCTTGCTCTTTACCAGCTTGATCGCTTTCATCTGGTCAATGGACTGGATATGGAAATTCACCATAAGGTTACTGTCCATCTCCAAAAACTCTGCCAGCATCTTGTCCGTAAGCTCCGGGGCAAGAATCTGAAGATAAGAAACGGCTCCTATCGTTCCACCCATCTGAAAGTCTTTTCCATTCTTAAATACAAAGCTGGTCGGTGCGATATAATCCTTTGTGCTAAGACCTGTCCGAAGTACCTCATCATAAGAAAAATGGAAAGGGACTTTACTATCCTGATTAAATGTCTCATACATGATCTGCAACCTTTCGGCTCCATTCAACGGATACGCTGTCACACCAAGAATCTTGAAGTTATTCATAATATCCGACTCGATACGTTCCAGCTTCGGTCGTGCTTCCCGGATATTCTCTGCTTCAATACCAAACGTGATATACTTGGTACGCATCAGACCATTATTTCCTTTTGCCAGCTGATTATTAAGCATCTGTGCAAACTCCATACGCAGATCATCAAACTCATCCTCCTGCGGATTGATATGGATAACCTTTTCATACTCCGCCATGTTGCTGTGCTGATTGATAAAGGAAAGCTGAAAATGAATCGTGCTGTCAAAATAATTTAAGAAGTCACACCAGTTTTCAAAGATCGCATTTTTATCCTCATTCTGAGCTAACTGGTAGTTGATGTCATAAAAACGGATGGTCTTGGAATAAAATTTATCCTGCACCCTGCAGATACCATCTCTCCCCATCTCATGATAAGGAATGGACTGCTGTGCTGTAATCCGTTTATCTTTGGCAGCATTTGCCACTTTCTTTTCTGTGGTACTACCTTTTCCTCCCGAAACCTTCTTCCCTTCTGTCTGCTGTCTCGGCGGTGCTGTAGCTGAACTGCTCTTTTTCTTCTTTGCACTTTTCTTTGCTTCACGCATTGCCTGTTTCTCTGCTTTTGCCGCAAGCTTCGCTTCTTTTTTCGCATTTTTCTTATCTGCTTTTTCATGCTCTTTATGAAGTTTCGCTTCATATTTCTGTGCCCTTTTCAAAGCCTTCTTTTCCCTGCGGGTCAGCTTTCTGTTTGGTCGGCGTACCCCTCTCTGTCTTTCCAATGCTTCATAGCCTGTTACCATTGGCTCACTGTGCAGTCTGCCGCTTACCGGCTTACTGCTGTCCGCCGGTTCTGGAATATCTTCTCCACCATCCTCTTCATCCAGCCAGTAATCATTTGGATAACGTTCTTCTTCCAATCTCTGCGGTGGCTGTCTATCGTTTTTTCTTTTTAACACTCTTCTGTCCTCCCTTCTTTTTTCTGACCATGATAAATTTCTTCTCATACAGATTTTCCATCTGATACTTCCGTACCGGAGGACGGATAAATTTCACGGTGATCATATTTTTCAAAACCTTTTCTAACGGAAGTCCATCCTTTTCATACATGGCAAATAAAAATGCCGGAAGCATCAAAAGGCACATCCCTGTCGCTGCATTACTGGAACCGATGATCCCTCTGGTAAGGAAATAAAATGGTACTCCCACTGCCGCCGCAATCCCAAAACAGATCAGCTGCCGTTTGGTCAGGTTGAAGATGATCTTATTTTTGACCTTGGTTAAGTCTTTAGGTACTGATACAAATGCCATTGCCAATTCCCCCTTTCTTAGTGAGCGTTGAAGATACTACGGGCAAAGTTTCCTGTTTTCATCAAACTGAAACAAAGGATCACCGTGTATGCCATCACGCCGAACAATGCAGAATGTATGTTATCGGACATCTGGATATTCGCTACTAAGACTGCGTAAATTCCTACGCAGACCATCATAAAGAATCCCTGAAATGCCAGTGCAAACAATCCACGAAGATAGTTGTTTCCAATCTGCCCCCATTCCCGGTTAGACATGGTTGCAAATGGAATAGCTCCAACGGACGAATAGAGATAGATTTCAATCATACGCCCATACAAAATCACTGTAATAAAGACTGAGATAACCTTCATACACAGGCTCACAAGCATCGTTTCCAGTGCCAGTATGACAAGTTCACCGATTTCCATAGATTCCATTGCCGTTTCCATCGTGGTAATCATCGTATCTATATTGATCGCTGTATCGGAACTGATGACACCAGCGGCCCGGCTCACTACTGACTGCCCGACATCAAATACCGCCATGGTAATCGTAAATGTATGGCTGACGATCCAGACTGCCACCCACATCTTGAAAAAATATTTAAAGAACATCCATGTATCAATGTCATGCATATTGTTCTTCTCTGTTAACATGGAAATCAGCTCATAACAAAGCACAAAGGTAATAATCATACCGGCAATCGGTACAATGACCGAATCGGAAAGATTTTGTATCATGCTGAAAATGTTCCCATTCCAGCCCTGCGGTGTCTGCCCAACCTGAGCAGCAATCTGACCGGTCTTTTCATTGACATCGGTATACATTGTTGTCAGGTTGGAACTTACCATGCCTGTCAGAAGATTCCTCATCCATTCTTCAATCGCTTCAAATATCCGATCCATGAGTCATCTCCCTCCTAAGTTTCTCAGCTAAACAAACCGGAAAGTAACGGTACAAGCTGGGTGCCAATCAAAACAACACCGCCTCCCGCCATCAGCTGCTTAATCCCCTGGGATTTCGCACCCGGATTATCGTTTCCGTAACCTTCCAGCAAGTTGATAACACCCCATACTGCAAGACCAGCTCCGATCGCTACTACAAGAGTCTGTAAAATATTAATTGCCTGATTAAAAAACGCCATAGTCGTTGTCTCCTTTCAAATCATTGCTTTTTATCAGTTTCTATCTATGTTTTAAGAAGTCTCTTCCGGCTCTGCCCTTATGGGCGGCCTTTCATGATTTCTCAAATCCATCACCTCCCTATAAGGGCAAAGAAAAAGAGCTATGTGTCCAAATCTTTCACATGCCCTGCTTCCTTGTTTTCTGTATTTAATTCTTCTGCCAGACTTTCCTCTGAAAAGGCATACAGGTCAAACTCCTGTGTCCTTGTCAGCTTCACTTCCATCCGATGCCGCATATACGCCTCCACATCAAATTCATTTTTCTTATCATAGTCCGACAATTCCTTGTATCGTTTATGCTTGGTAATATCAAACTTGTCACTGAAAAACGGTCTGACACCTCGAAGCTGCAGGATACATTTACTGCCATCCATGACCGCAAGCTCGTCCCGGCTCATCAATTCCTTTCCTGTTTTCTGATAATTCATCCCATAAGAACGGCTCTGTCCACGGGTATCAGAAGTGTTGTATAAATCAATCGTTTCCTTTCCCAGTGTCTCGGAAATCTCCTTTAATGTAGAACTTTCCTTGCCGCCAAGGAACAACATCGTATCGCAGTTACCTAAAATAGTTTCAGCAGCATCTTTATAGATGGTCTTGAGCTGTGACTGCGACTGGAGGATAATGGATGCTGAAATCTCACGGCTACGAATAGTTGCGATCAGCTTGTCAAATTTCGGGATTTGTCCGATATTTGCAAATTCATCAGCTAATATTCTGACATGATATGGTAATCGTCCATGGTGTACATCGTCTGCCCTGTCACATAACAGGTTAAATAACTGGCTGTACATCATTGCCACAACAAAGTTAAACGTATCATCGGTATCTGAAATAATGATAAACAATGCTGTCCTCTGATCTCCTACCATATCCAGTTCCATTTCATCATAGCTCATGATCTCACGAAGCTCCGCAATATCAAATGGAGCAAGTCTGGCTCCACAGCTAATCAGAATCGACTTCGCTGTTTTGCCGGCGGCTAATTTATATTTCTTATACTGACGTACTGCAAAGTGTTCCGGTTCTTCTTTCTCCAGTTCCTCAAACAGCATATCTACTGCATTTTTAAATGTCTCATCATCTTCCCTTGTTTCCGATGCGTTGATAAATTCAAGCAGCGTTGCAAAGTTCTGTTCCTCCTCCGGTGCTTCATACCAGATATAGCCAATCAATGCACAGTACAGAAGCCTTTCTGCCTTCGTCCAGAAATCCTCACTGGACTTCTCCCCTTCCCCTTTGGTGTTTACCATGATAGTATTCACCAGTTTCAGAATATCTTTTTCTGAATGGATATAGTGGAACGGGTTATAATGCATACTCTTGGAAAAATTGATCGTATTCAATACTTTCACTTTATATCCATGCCGTACCAGCATCTTTCCGCACTCAATGATGATCGTTCCCTTGGGGTCCGTGACCACATAGCTGATATATTTTCCCATCTGCATCAGATTTGGTTTTACATAAAACCGGGTCTTTCCGGAACCAGATCCGCCGATTACAATCACGTTCTTGTTCCTTGCAAATTTCGGATTCTTGGGTCTGCCGTTCATAGTCAACCGTTCAGTCATGGTAAGAAGAATATTGTTCTCAAATATTGGGTCGATAAAGGGTACAATGTCTTTTGCTGTCCCCCATCTAGCCGAACCATACTCCACTCCCTGCCGGAACTTTTTGGCATTTTTCATCTTCATCATAACCAGAAGTTTTACAGCCAAGGCTCCGGTAAAACCTGCCAGAAGTGGCATCTTTTCTATACTTGGCAGAACAGAAGTAAATGCCATTTGAAAATTCAAAAGCAACACCATCAGCCGTTCCACCGATGAATCTCCCTGACAAT
>OHWS01000193.1_pt1 | contig 25208 bp, 15 predicted proteins | sample 1579751 | NCBI WGS metagenome assembly OHWS01 (sample SAMEA3882517, study PRJEB24775) | human gut metagenome | biome: human-associated habitat; feature: intestine environment; material: feces | place: Netherlands | collected 2009/2010
CGGAAAATTATACTTGCCGGTATCCGCCACCGTGCGGGCGTAGCGGATGCCCACAGCTGTCAGCATGGCGGCCACGGCGTCATTGCTCTCCCCAAAGGGGTAGGCGAAGCCGCGCACCGGGTATTGCGTCAGGTGTTCCAGCGTACGGCGGTCTTCCAGCGCCTGCTGTGCTGCCAGCGGCAGCGGGGTCATCGTCATTCCGGGGTGCAGCACACCGTGCGAGGCAATCTCATGCCCCGCATACAAAGCTGCGTAGTCGCTCTGCGGGATGCGATCCGCCCCGCTGGTGCCAGAATTCAAGTTGAAGGTTGCGTGCAGTCCGTACTGGTTAAAAAGCTCTGTCAGGCGGCGGTCTTCTATGTGACCGTCATCAAAGCTCAGTGTCAGTGCCTTGAAACGGCCCTCAGGCAATATCGGGTAAATCAGCTTCATAGGAAAAATCTTTCTTGCTTACAACGCGCCGTCCGAGCGGACGTTGTCGTAGTTCAGCACACCGGCGAAGAAGGCCAGCGCCAGACCCTGACCCCAGCCCTGAATCCAGTCGCGGCTGATGCCGCGGTAGCCGTCGGCGTCCTTCATGACCGCCGTGCCGCCCGAGACATTCAGCACACGGCCGTCCGGGCTGACATTAGCCAGCATACCGGGGATGGCCTTGTTGATGTACTTGATGTGCAGGGGGTTGCCCTTGGTGATCATGGCGGCGGCGATACCGGCGCTTGCGCTGACCTCCTCATAGGAGGCGGCATCGTCCACGATCGTGCGCCACAGGCCATTCTCGGTCTGGTAAAGCTTGAGCGCGGCCAGTTGGTCGTTCAGGCTGCCGACCACATCCAAGAACTTGGGGTAGAGGTAGCACTGCGGCAGCCGCACGCCGACCTGCGCCATCGTGTAGGCCGCCCATGCATTGGCGCGCCCCCACTTGATGCCCGACATATGGTCGCCGGTGATGTTGTTGTAGCCGTGGTAGTACAGCCCGCTCTCGGGGTCCTGCAGGTACTTGATGTGCCAGTAATACTGGTTCAGCGCATCATCGATCAGGGCCTCGTCCTTCAAAAGCACGCCCATCCGCAGCAGGAAGAAGCCCGCCATAAAGAGCGTGTCTGCCCACGCCTGCTCGGGAAAGTCGTTGTTGACCGAGACGGTGTGCTGCAGAACATGATCCCCGAAGCGCAGCGCTTCTTTTTCCAGATACTCGACCTTGCTTTTGGCGATGTCCAGATACTTTTCATCGCCGGTATGCTCATACAGGGTGATCAGGCAGTGCCCCATTGAGCAGGTGTTGACCGTCCAGCTCGGCAGGCCCAGCTCGATATACTCGTCCACGCGGTCCTTGACCAGCTGCAGGTAGCGCTCGTTTTTGGTGACCTCATATGCCTCGCAGATGCCGTAGTAGGCAACACCGCAGGGCCAGTCCCATGTCATGTCCATCCGCATCGTGCGGTCCACGATCTTGTCGATGGTAGCCTCAATTTGGGCCTTGTCAAAAATCAGGTTTGCCATTGCTCTCTCCTTTTTAAATTGCGAATCCGCTTATACCAGCGCCACTGTCTTTCCGGCGGGGATCTCATAGTGGCGGCCGTCCACCTCGACCCAGATGGACTGGGCGTTGGGGTTGCAGACCTTATCGCCCGCGGCGGTGTACTGCAGGCGGGCGGCATCGGCCATGTAGTCCACGATCTCGATGTTGGTGGCGTACCAGGTGTCCTCGCGCCCGCCGGCCAGCTGGCAGAACTGCTCCATCAGGGCCCAGTCCTCCTCGGTGCGGAACTCAAAGCTGTGGCCCCAGACATACATCATGTAGAGATACTGCGTCTTGTACAGCTCTACAAAGCGCTTGCCGTCCTCCAGCAGGTTGTGGGTGTGGTGGCAGGTGGCTTTCCATGTCATAAAATCGTGGGGCATCGCAAAGTCGTGGGTGTCACCCACCACGCGGGCGTAGCGGATGCCCAGCGCGGGCAGCAGGGCGGCGATCTCCGGTGTCCAGCTGCCGTTGGGGTAGGCAAGGCCGCGCACGGGGTAGCCCATGACGCCCTCAAGCTGCATACGGTCGGCCAGCACCTGCCGGGCGGTCTGGTCCAGCGGGCTGCGGGAGATGGTGGGGTGGTGGTAGGTGTGACAGGCGACCTCATGGCCCTTGTACAGCTCGACCCACTCGCTCTCCGGGATGCGCTCGGGGCGGGGCAGGCCGCCGTTCAGGTTAAAGGTGCCCCGGATGCCGTAGCGGTTGAACAGCTCGACAAGGCGGCGGTCCTCCAAACGGCCGTCATCATAGCTCATCGTCAGCACCTTATGCTTGCCGCCGGGGAAGCAGGTGTAAATGACCTTCGGTTCGGTGTAGTTCATAAACAAAACCTTCTTTTTTGTCAAAATTTATTTGAAATTCGCCCGCAGCACATCCAGTGCCGGGGTGGTATCCTGCAAAAGCTGCTGCACAAAGGCCTGTGCCGTGCGGCAGGCGCCGGCGTTTTGCTGGTGGGCGTTGTCCTGCTTTGCGCCCACCCACATATAGCGGGCCTTGCAGCGCTCAGCGCCAAAGGCGGTGTTGGCGGCGGCGGTAGCGGCGCCAAGGTCGATAAACGGCGCGCCGACCTCGGCGGCAAAGGCGCGCATCGCCTCGCGGTAGGCGGCAAACGAGGGGTGGCAGACACCGGCCTCGTCAAACTCGCGCATCGCCACGGGGGAGGCAAAGATGCACACTGCGCCGTGGCTGCGGGCAGCGTCCCAGAAGGGGCGCAGGCTCTCACCGAAGGCATCCGCCGGGACATAGCGCTCGGCCTTTGCGCGGTTGGCATCGTTATGGCCGAAGCTGACCACCAGCAGATCACCGGGGCGGATATGCGCGGCAATGTCATCCAGCCGCCCCTCCTCGCGGAAGGTCTTGCTGCTGCGGCCCGCCATGGCGCAGTTGTCAATGACAAGGCCCGGCAGCTCGTAGCGCATCTCCTGCGGGAAGGGGCAGTCCGCGCGGTGGGCAGTTTGACATACAGCGTCACCGTGCGCCAGCGTGTGGAGCATCTCGCCCCAGCCTGTCACCGGCTTATCGCCGGGGGCGTAGCTCTGCATGATGGAATCGCCCGCCATCCAGAGGGTAGGCTTGGCGTTCAGCTGCGGCAGCACATTGGCAAAATCCATGTCGTTCGCATAGTAAAAGGACGGGTAGCACGGCTGGTTGTAGCAGTTGTTCTGCCATGCCACGCCGCAGCGGTACTGCGCATCGTGCATCAGGGTAAACAGCTTGTGGGGGGTAAGATCGGTGGTGGTGTAGATGCGGATGGCGGTGTCGTCCGCCGTGCGCACCAGCAGCTCCTCGCGGAAATCACCCAGCACATCGGCCACCAGACAGGGGTTGCCCTTGGTGCCGTTGTTGGTGGCGGTGCCCGCGGGCTGCAGCATAACACCGTGGGTCAGATCGTTAATGACGCCGTATTGGCTGCCGTGCAGATAGTCCGCACCATCGGTGATCTGGGTCGAAAGATCGCCTGCCCAGTAGATCTTCATGTTGGTGCCGGGGGTGGGCAGCTCCAGCGTGCGCCCGTTTACATCGTACACATCCTTGACCCAGACCTGCAGGCCGCGGGTGTTCGGGTCGATCTTGCCGATCATGCAGCGGCCCAGATCCTCCTCGGCATATTCGCCAAAGCGGACATCGCCGGTCTCGGCATCACGCAGCGCCCAGCCGTAGGGGGCGCGCTCGCCCTCCTCATAAACATTGAAGATCTCCAGACCGGGGCTGTCGGGGTCGATGTCGGCCACATGCATCGCATCGCCGTGGCCGAACTTGGCACGGGTCCTGCCGTCCGGCAGGGTGCCGTATTTGGAGTAGAGCAGGCTTCCGTCATGGTCGATGGCTGCTGCGCCGTACACAATTTCCATGCAGCCGTCCCCATCAATGTCAGCAGTCGAAATACTGTGGTTGCCCTGCCCGGCCAGAATGCCGTACACAGGGTCGGTGCCGACAGCGAGATGGCAGCCGCTGTCGTTGAAGGGGTTCGCCATCGGCACAAAGCCGGAGTCGATACCCCATACCTTGTGAAAGCGGTTCTCAAAAAAGTCGTAGGCCGCCAGCGTGGCGCGGGTGTAGTAACCGCGGCAGGCGATCAGATAGGGGCGCTCGCCGTCCAGATAAGCCACCCCGGCGTTAAAGCGGTCCACGCGGTTGCACGGCTCGATGCGGGGCATTGCATAATCGCCCCACAAAAGGCCGTCATCCACGCGGGGGTAGGGGTAGTCGATCGTGTCCAGCTCGGCGCCGTCCCCGCCGAACATCGTCAGGTACTCGGGGCCGTCAAAGACAAAGCCCTCGAATTTTCGCAGCTCGTTTTTGGGGCTGCGGCTCGGCGCGTACACATCAAGGAAATAGTCGGCCAGCGCAAGGGCATCGGCCTCGCACAGGGGGTAGGCGTACTGCGGCGCAAGGCCGAAGCACTGCTCCACCGTGGCGGGCCAGCGGCCGTTTACGACCTCGGGGTGGGTGTGCCAGCGGCGGAACACCTCGGCCATATGCAGGCGGTAATCCTGCGCCGTGCAGACATAGTTGTCCGCGTGGCTGTACCCGGCGTCCAGATCCTTCTGCGGCATCGTGATATACCGGCGGGACAGCACGGTGCCGTCCGGTGCAAAGCGGGTCATCACAGTGCCGGGCGCGGTCTTGACAGCCATCTCGGCCCTGCCGTCGCCGTTGAAATCGTACACCATAAACTGGGTGTAGTGCGCCCCGGCGCGGATATTCTGTCCCATATCCAGCCGCCAGACCAGCGTGCCGTCCAGCTTATAGCAGTCGATAAAGCACCGCCCGGTGTAGCCCTTGATCGACACATCGTGGGAATTGTCAGGATCCCACTTTACAAAATACTCGTACTCGCCGTCATTGTCAATATCACCCACACTCATATCGTTGGCATGGTAGGCAAAAGGCTCCCCGGCCGGGGTCACGCCGTCCGCCGGCTTTTGAAGCGGAAGCTCATAGTACCCCTTCTGCCACGGCTTTACGCCCCTGCAGGCGGGCCCTTCTACGCCGTTTACCAGCGGGGCCACGGCGTAGCTATCCCCGCTTGTGCCCTGCGCGTCAAGATAGTTTGTGCTGTCGGTCACGGTGGCCAGCCTGACCCCGTTTTTATAGAGCACAAAGTCGGTGCCGGTCAGGCCGGTGGCGTTGTGGCCGGTGACCTCGCTTTTAAAGAGCCGCCAGCTGATAAACACACCGGTGTTTGCCGTGACAGCCACCAGTCCGCGGGACAGCGCCTCCAGCTGCTGCTGCAGCACGCGGCCCACGGGGGTCTGCACGGGTGTGCTTTCCTCCAGCAGGGCTCCGTTTTCTGCCAGCGCCTGCACCTTGATGTAATAGGGGATATGCGTCGAGCGGCAGAAGGTGAAAAGGCTTTCCCCGCTCTCGCCTGCCGTTTTGAACCGCACGGTCTCGCCAGGGCGGTCGCTCCACAAAATGCGGTAGCGGGCGGCCCCGGCCACCGGCTGCCAGCTAAGGGTGGTTTGGGCAGCCGTCTGGCTGCGCACAGAGATTTGCATGGACTTTCCCTCCATCATAAAAGAGCGCCGCAACATCCGCTGCGGCGCTCACATTCAATTAGGCTTTATCTGCTGCGTACAGGGCGTTGACTTCCTCAATGACCTGCGTGCCGCCGCGGGCATTCCACTGGTCGAAGGCAGCCTGCAGACCGGCCTCGTCGATCTGGCCGCAGATATACTGGGTGCGGGCGTCGTCCAGAATTTGGACAAGGTCGTTGCCGCACTCGGCGTAGGTGTCGGACTGGGTCAGGTAGCCCAGCGCGGGGTTGAACACGGCATACTGCACGTTGTTGGCAATGCTCTCCTCGTAAGCCAGCTGATAGTCAGCCTTTTCCAGCTGGTAATCGGGGTTCTGCTCGGTCAGGTAGGGGACATAGGGCACAGCCTGATTCAAACCTGCATTCGGGCAGTTGGTGGTGTCGTACTTGCCGTTGGGAACGACCTTGCCGTCGGCGTTGATGTCATAGCAGATGTCCTTCAGGCCGTAGTCGGCCAGCGCCATCATTTCGGGGTCGCACATCTTGTCAAGGAAGTGCAGGCAGGCCTTGACATCCTCCTCGGTCTTGGCGCCGGACTTGGTGATGAGGTAGAAGCCGTTGTAGCCGGTGGTGGCAAGGGTGTGGCCGTTGATGGGGCCGACAGAGGTCATGGTGGCGATTTTGGAGGCATCGTTTACATCGGCAATGGCATTGTCCTCAAAGTATTTCCAGATGCGCTTGGTGCCGTCCATCGTGTCGACAAAGACGCCGGTGACGCCCTTCTGGCTGTCGACCTGGAAGTTGGCAGTGTCTACGGTTGCCCAGTCGGGGCGAACCAGACCGTCTGCGTAGATCTTGCGCATCCAGTCAAGGGCTTCCTTATATTCAGCGGTCTGGTGTACGGGAACCAGCTTGCCGTCCTGCTCGACCCAGCCGTTGCCGCAGCCGAACCATGTCTGGATAATATCCCACGGGCCGGTGTATTTGCACATTTCCAGACCGTAGGTGTCGTTGGCACCGTTGCCGTCCGGATCGTCATAGGTGAACTTATAGAGCATGTCATAGACATCCTCGACCGTCTTGGGGGCCTCGGTGATGCCCACGGCCTCGGCCCAGTCGGTGCGGTAGCCCAGACCGTTACGGCCGATGGCGCGGGAGCGGGGGATGCCGATGATCTGGCCGTCCACGGTCAGGCCCTTCAGAACATCGGGGCTGATCTGGGACAGGTTGGGGTAGGCCTCGCTGTCCTGCAGGTACTCGGTCAGATCCCAGAAGGCGCCGCGCTTGGCAGCATCGGCTGCATTGGCGTTCTGGTCCAGCGTCTTGGTTGCGGTCAGGATCATCGGCATGTTGTCCTTGTCCATCAGGGTCAGGCCGAACTTCTCGCTGTAGGTGTCGTTGGCCTCGGTGCGCCACTCGACATGGGTGCCGGTGTAGGCCTCGTACTTGGCGATGACCTCATCGGAATGTTCATTGCTCAGCACATGGCCGGTGAAGTCGGGGATCATAAAGCTGACGGTGGGGGTGCCGGAGGCAGCGCTGTCCGCAGAGGAAGCAGCGTCGGAAGCGGAGGTGCTGTCGGAGGCGGAGCCGCCGCAGCCTGCGAGCATGGCGGCGGACATCGCCAGCGCCATAGAGAGGGCAAGTGCCTTTTTCATTTTCGTTTTTCTCCTTTTTGTATAAAAGTGGTTGTATTGCTTGGTATCAGCCCTTGACCGAGCCGACCATGACACCTTGGGTAAAGAACTTCTGCACAAACGGATAGATGCAGAGGATCGGCAGGGTGGACAGCACCGTGGTGGCCATCTTGACAGCCTTGATGGGCGGCATACCGGCCGCGCCCCAGTCAAAGGTGGAATCCTCGGCTACCTGGGTGGTCAGGAACACCAGACGCCGCAGCACGATGGTGATGACCTCCATGTCGGAGTTGTTGATGTACAGCATCGCATTGAAGTAGCTGTTCCAGTGGCTGACCGCGTAGAACAGGCTGACCGAGGCCAGCACCGGCGCGGACAGCGGCAGGATGATGCGCACGAAGGTGATCAGATCGTTGGAGCCGTCAATGATGGCGGCCTCCTCCAGCTCCATGGGGATGCCCTGGAAGTAGTTCTTGATGATGATCATGTTGAAGGCGCTCATCGCCGTGGGCAGCCAGAGCGCCCAGTAGGTGTTGCCCAGATGCAGCACATTGACCACCATAATGTAGGCGGGGACCATGCCGCCGGTGAACAGCATCGTGACGATGACCATATTGATAAAGCCGTTGCGGCCCTTGAGGTAGGGGCGGGACAGCGGGTAGGCGATCGTGCAGGAGACGAACATATTGATCAGCGTGCCGATCACGGTGACGATCACCGAATTTTTCAGTCCGCGGAACACATCGCCCTGCTTGAGGATGTACTGGTAGGCGTTCAGCGATACATCCTGCGGGATCAGGAAGAAGGGACGCTCGGTCAGCTCGCGCTCGGTCGCAAAGGAGCCGGCCACCACATAGATGAAAGGCAGCACACAGGCCAGCGCCACCAGCGCAATGATGACATACAAAAGAACCTGTACAGCCTGATCGCCGGGGGTGCGGGCTTCCAGCGTGCCGGTGGCGCGCACCTCGTCTTTCTTATGGGTAAAGGGCATTGTCATTGTAGCACAGCTCCCTTCTTTAGTACAGGCCGGACTCGCCGCACAGCTTGGCGATCTTATTGGCGGTGACGACCATCAGCATACTGATGGTGGACTTGAACAGGCCGGTGGCGGTTGCCAGCGAGTACTGGCCGCCCGTGATGCCCTTGGTGTAGACATAGGTGTCAAACACATCGGAGGCTGCGCGGTTCATCGAGTTCTGCATCAGGAAGATCTGCTCGTAGCTGGTGTTCAGAAGCTGGCCGACCTTCATGATCAGCATCAGGACAATGGTGCCGCGGATGGCGGGCAGCGTGACATGCCACATCAGCTGCCAACGGCCTGCGCCGTCAATCTTGGCAGCCTCATACAGCTGCACATCCACGCTGGACAGCGCCGCCAGATAGATGATGGTGCCGTAGCCGGTCTCTTTCCAGATATTCTGGCCGACGATCAGCGCGGGAAAGAGCTTGGGGTCGCTGAGCAGGTCGGGCGCATTCGCGCCGAAGATCTGGGTCAGCACATGGTAGATGGCACCGTCCGTGGTGGAGAACATCTGGAAAGTCAGCGCCGCCACAATGACGATGGAGACAAAGTGGGGGATGTAGACCAGCGTCTGCGCTGTGCGCTTGAACCATTTGCAGCGCAGCTCATTTAAAATCAGCGCCAGAATGATGGGGGCCGGGAAGGCGAAGAAAAGGTTGGCCAGCGAGATGGACAGCGTGTTGCGGAACAGCGTCCAGAAGTCCGGGCCGGTGAAGAGCTTTTTAAAGTACTTCAGCCCGACAAAGGGGCTGCCGAACACAGATTCCAGAATCGTGTCACCGTTGAAAGGGCTGAAATCGGTAAATGCCATATACAGGCCCGTCATCGGCAGGTAATTGAAGATGATCATGTAGAGCAGCGCCGGCAGCATCATGATATATAACCAGTAGTGCTGCATGAACGCCTTGCGCCATGTGTTGTGGCCCAGCTGTTTCTGGGCGCGGGCATTGGCCTTGTTCTGCTTGACCGCAGCGGTTTGTGCCATAAGCGTTTCCTCCTTGCTTTGTGTTCTCATCAGCCGGCGGCCGCGGTGCTTTGGTCGGGATCGCGGGCCCTCGTCATCCGGCGGCGGCTGTTTCGTTGCTTCCATTGTATCCCCTGCTCTGCGGATTTGGCTACAATCAAAAGCATGCGAAAATTTTCATTATATTTCACGATGCAGCGCAATTATCAATGTGAATGACACACAAAACAATCCTTATATCTACCGGCACTATCGTTTGCTGTTTCGGGTTGAAATTGTGAATATTTTATACATGGTGCCTGCCTGTTTTGTGCATCTTGACAAATGGCGTTTTTAGGCCTGCTGCAGCCTTACGGCTGCGGAATCTTTACCGCACAGCCTTGCCCTGACTGCCCCGCTTTGCCGATGGGGTTGGGTCACTCCGCCCTGCTGCCAACAAACAGGTCCTGTTTCCATATCTTAACATTTATCGCTGCACCGCGCATTCAAAACCTTCTGCCCATCAAATGACACTTGTTTTTCGCCGCGGCAGCGCGTATGATAAAGATAAGATCGCGGGCCTGCAACTGTATACAGCACATCTGACAGGGAGAAAACGCTATGTCTACACTGCAAGGCGAAAGCTTTTATTTCCACCACGGCTGGCACTTTTTGCGGGCAGATGCCTTCCCCATGGCAAAGGCCATTGACGCGCACCGGGACGCTGAGGGGCACGCCTTTTACGAGGCCGACTACCGGGAAACCGGCTGGCAGCCCGTCACGCTGCCCCACACCTTCAATGATGAGGATCTGTTCCGTGACCGCATTCAGGACGGCGGCAGCGGCCAGCGCCGCACGGCGGCCTTCTACCGCAGCATCCTCACCATTCCGGCGCGGCACAAAAACCACAAGGTGCTGCTTGCGTTTGAGGGGCTACGCCAGACCTGCTACCTCTATGTAAACGGTACGCTGGCCGGCTACTATGAGGCCGGCGTTGCGCCGTTCGGCTTTGACATTACCCCCTATGTGCGGTACGATGCGCCGAACCTCATCGCCATTGCGACCGACAACACCGCCACCCGCAATGCGCCGTTCTGCATTGCCGAGACCCCCAACAAGCCCGATGCTGTCCCCGGCAGCTATCTCTTTCCGCAGGAGCAGGCCGTCCCCGCCGACCGCGTGGGCGTCCCCTTTTTCTGGAACTGCAACGACTTCAATCCCTCGGTCGGCGGCATCACCCGCCCCGTGCAGGTGTTTTTCAAGCCCGATGTCTATCTGACGCTGCCGCTCTACTCCAATTTGCAGACCAAGGGCCTCTATGTCTACGGCCGGAATTTTGATCTGGACAACGCCACGGCGGATATTCGGGTCGAGGCCGAGGTCCGCAACGAGGGCAAGGTCCCTGTTTCCGCCCATCTGCGCATCACGCTGCGCCGCCCGGACGGCAGCGTTGCCGCCATCTTTGACGGCACCCCGGCCACCGCAGCCCCCACGGGCCGCGCCGTCCCACCGCTGAGCATCACCCCGGCGGACGCCTATATCCCCGATGAGGCTGTGCCCGGGCATTACCGCCCTGTGGAGGACGAAAGCCTGCCCGCACCGACCGCTACGGATTCCATGGCGGTCACTGTGCTGCACGCCGGGGCCGACACCCTGCCGCTGCGCTTCTGGAGCATCGACGACCCCTACCTCTACACCGTGGAGGCCGAGCTGTTTGTAAACGGCGAAAAGACCGATGCCCAGCAGCTGACGACCGGCTTCCGCGCCGTAAGCTACGACAAAGACCGGGGCCTGCGCATCAACGGCGCGGTGCAGTGGCTGCGCGGCTACGCCCAGCGCGCCGCCAACGAGTGGGCGGCCATCGGCATTGCGCCCGAGTGGCTGCACGATGAGGACGCCGCCCTCATCCGCGAGAGCAACGCCAACCACATCCGCTTTATGCATGTGGCGGGCAGCCCCGCCGATGTCCGCGCGTTTGACCGCTGCGGCATCGTCTGCACCCAGCCTGCCGGTGACAAGGAGAAGGAGAGCTTCGGCCGCCAGTGGGACCAGCGCGTAGAGCTGATGCGCGATGTCATCATCGCCTTCCGCAACCACCCGTCCATTCTGTTCTGGGAGGCCGGCAACAACTCGATCTCCCGCGAGCACATGCGGGAGATGCGGCTGCTCAAGCAGCGGCTGGACCCCCACGGCGGGCGTTTTATGGGCTGCCGCACCCTGAACACCGAGGAGGTCGTCAACGAGAGCGAGTATGTCGGCACGATGCTGAACCGCCACGCCGCCCGCTTTTTGTCGCAGCACGGCCCCGTCACCGAGACCGAGTACAGCCGCGAGGAGGCCCCCCGCCGCATCTGGGACGACTTCACCCCGCCGGATTTCGACTACCGCAACCGCTGGGTCGGCAAGGGCGGCAAAAAAGCTGTTGGGTACGACTTCTACGATCTGACCAGTGAGGAGCTCGCGCTTGAAAACGCGCGCGGCTACGCCGAGTTTTTTAACGATCGGATGGGCGGTGCCTCCGGCAAGAACTACTACAGCGCCTGTGCGGCGCTCTGCTGGACAGACTCTGCCCAGCATGGCCGCCAGTCCTACAGCGAAAACGCCCGCATGAGCGGCCGCGTGGACCCCTGCCGCACCAAAAAGCAGAGCTTTGACTGCTTCCGCGTTATGCAGAGCGAGGCCCCCGCCGTCAAAATCATCGGCCACTGGAACTACCCCGCCCCCACCGCTGCCAACTATCGCTATGAAGAAAAGCGCTTTAACGGCACCTATTGGGAGGGCACCGGCGTCTGGCACACCCGCGACCCGCACCATAAGACGGTGTATGTGGTGGCAAGCTACCCTGTTGCCGCGGTCGAGCTGCTCGTCAACGGGCGCCGTGTCGGTCGGTGCGACAAGCCGCAAAACACCTTTGTGTTCGCCTTTCCCGGTGTGGATGTGACGCAGTCCGGCTGGGTAGAGGCAGTCGGCTACGGCTATGACGGCACACCCGCCGCGTCCGACCGGCTAGAAACCGCCGACAGCCCCGCCGCCCTGCAGCTGACGCTGCATACCGCACCGGGCGGCCTTGCCGCTGACGGGGCCGACATCGCCTATGTCGATATTGCCGTGCAGGACAGCGCCGGGCGGGTCTGCCCGCTCTGCGATGCGCGCATTGACTTCACATTGGACGGCCCCGCGCAGTTTTTGGGCGGCTACAACAGCGGCCGCTTTGCGGGCTACGGCCATGACGACAGCGTCATCCACCAAAACCATGTCTATGCTGAGTGCGGCACCAACCGTGTATTTCTGCGCGCGGGCACAGCGCCCGGCACCATCCGCCTGACCGCCGTGATGGGCAGCCTCCGCAATGTCATCACGCTGCAGAGCAAGCCTGCCGACCTCGCACCGCTGACAGCCGCACCGCTGCCCTGCCGCCTGCCGGACTATGCCGCCTGTGCGCCGCAGCACCGCGATGCGTTCGTCCCCATCCCGCAGGCCGATGCAGCAAAATACCAGCCGGAGGACAAGTGCTACACCAAGATCCTCGTCAACGGGCAGGAGCCGGACACCCGCGGCGTGCGCAGCGTCAACGAGAACGGCCGCGTCTGGGGCGCGGTGCTCTGCATTTTGGAGCGGCTGCAGACGGTCATCCCCGATGCCTTCCGCTATGATTGGAACGCCGCCGGGGGCTGCCTGACGCTGCACAGCGGCGGGCACACCGTGACCGCGCAGGTCGGCGTCACCCACCTGCTGGTTGACGGCAAGGAAAACCTGATGGACGGCCAGCCCTATCTGACCGCCGAGGGCGCGCTGGTCATGGAGGTCAACGCCCTGATCCCCCACATCACCGGCACCCGCACCCAGTACGATGACAAGGTCAATGTACTGCGCATAGAAACCGAATAACAGCAAAGACCGCACCCGAAACGCATCGGGTGCGGTCTTTGCTGTCGGTGAGGGAAATCCCCCTCACTTCTTCTCGTTCTGGTAATCCTTGCGGTATTTGCCGGGGGTCATGCCGACCTTTTTGCTGAAAAACCGGATGAAATTCTGCACATTGGAATAGTTCAGCGTCTCGGCGATCTGCACGACCGTCATGTCGCTGGTCAGCAGCAGTTCCTTGGCCATCTCCAGCTTTTCATTGTTGGCCAGATCGCTGAAGCTGGTATCCTTCTCGGTGCGCAGCACCTTCCAGATATAACTCGGGTTATAGTTCAGCTGGTCGGCGCACTCGTTCAGCGTAATGTCGCCGCGCGTCTGCTTGATCAGCGCCAGCACATTCTTGACCAGCTCGCTGGAGCTGCTCTGGCGGAACTCCGTCAGCAGGTCCATAACAGGCACGGCCACCTCGTCCATCAGGAAATTCTGCATCTGGTCGGCGGTGTAGATCTTGCCGATCGTCTCAAACAGGTTGGCCTGCCGGTCGGCCAGCACCTGGTTGACCGAAAGGCCGGCGTTTTCCGCCACGGCCAGCATGGCCGCCACCAGCCGCTGGATGTAAAACTGCCGTTCATACCCGCGGATGTTCTTTTCCAGCATTTTGGCGGTAAAGCGCTCCAGCAGGTGGCGCACCTCCTTGGCCTTGCAGGCGGTTACGGCTGCCGTGATCTCATGCTCCAGCAGTGTATCATAGCCGTTGCGGGCGCACTGCTCGTCGGGCGGCTGGTAGTACAGCATCTGCCCGCTTGCCTCGGGGGCATCGGCCTCCGGCAGGCGCAGGGCCTCCCATGCCTCCTGCGCGGCCAGCTGCATGTGGTGCAGCTTGTGGAAGGGGCGGCTGACGCCCGCGCGGCAGCTGACCCCCAGCGCGGTGCGGATGCTGCGCGCCGCCGCCGTATATACCACGCGGCAGGCCTCGTTCAGATCAGCCTCCTCGCCGCCCACGACCAGCAGCAGGGTAAAGTTCAGCATTACGGGCTGGAACGCGCAGCGGCGCAGCAGCTCGGTGGGCATCGTCTGTATGGCGGTCAGCAGCATCGTCTCCCGCACCGGGCCGGAGGTGCCCGCCGGGGTATCCAGCGCCAGCGCGATCAGCCGATACGCGGGGCAGACTGCCAGCCCCAGCTCCTGCATCGTGTGGCCGGCGGCCTCATCAGTGACCTCGCTGCGGATCAGATTTTCCACAAAGCTCTGCTGCAGGCGGCGGTTTTGCTGCTGCATCAGGCTTTGCATCGCCTGCTTGTCCCGGGCCACCTGCTTGACACCGGCGGCCAGATAGGCAAACTCCTCCTCATCGCTGCCGGGCTGGCCGAACACACCGCTGGCCGCGTGCATCAGATCATCCACAGGGGCGTACAGCACACTGGTCGATCGGCGGCAGATCAGCAGCACCGCCACCAGTCCCCCGGCCAGCACAAAAGCGATCAGAATCACCATGCCGGCGGTAGCCGCCAGCGTGCGCTGCGGCAGCGCCGCATAGTAGGTCAGCCCATTCACGCCCATCTTGCCGCTGTTCAGCCGCCAGCCACCCAGCACGCAGCCGCCCTCGGCGGGGGTGTCGGCGTCCAGCAGGGCGGTCAGCGCAGCAGAGGTGCTCAGCACGGTCTTGCCGGTGAAATCCCGCGCGGCAATGCTGTAACCGCCGGTCTGCCAGCTCTCGGTCATCTCATACAGCGGCGAAAGATCCAGCTTGACGATCAGCACCGCATAGCTGCCCGTGCGGTAGGAGCTGCTGCGCAGCACGAGCAGCTCGCCGGTCAGATCCACCGTGTTCAGCGGTGTGTCTGCCAGCGCGGGGGTGGGCTGGTCGGTGCGGTTGACCCACATCATGGCGGCATGCTGCTCCGCCCATTCGCTCAGCAGGTGGGCGACCTCATCCCGGTTGGCGGCATCAGCCAGCCGGTACATGCCGTTGTTGCTTAAAATCCACCCGCTGCGCAGGTTGATGTAGGTATACCCCTCGACATATTTATCCACCAGATTGCCGCCGCGCATGGCGGTCTGCATATCGCGCACAAGGGTGTACTCGCTGTACGGCGGCACAGTTTTTTGGCACAGGGTCTGGTAATTGTCCGCGCTGACGACCGCGCTGTAGTAGGCGCGCAGGTTGCTCAGCGCAATTTCCATCTGCGTCTCGACATTCCCCCGCGCCGAGGCCAGCAGGGCATCGCTGCGCGTGACGGTCTGCCGGTAGTACACCACGCTGGACAGCACGCCCAACAGCAGCAGCGGGGCGGTGACAAGGGTCACGAGATAGAAAAAAATACGGTTCTGATAAGCAGAGTATCTGCGCTTGTCGCGCGTGCTGTTCTGTCTTGTCAGAGGCTTCCGCATACAAATTTTACTTCCTTTTTACTGAATTTGATTTTAACGATAGCACATTTTGCGCCGCAGTGGCAAGCCCTTTTGCGGCAAATCTTGCTGTCAATGTTACCGATTTTGTCCATCTTTGTTTGTGGAACCTGCACAAAACGGTAAAAAAGCACGCCCTTCCAACGCCGCAAAGGGCGTGATTGTTTTTTACACCGCACCGCCAAAATTGTTCGCCGCATCGTTTATATTCATCCAAAAATCAAAGGATAATGATTGTTGCAACCGGCGCGGTTTCCTCGTACAATGTAGATAAGAAAATCTGTCATGCCGGGGGGATAGGGCTATGCCGTCTTACCGAAAATCCGCACAAGTTGATATGACCCACGGCTCCGTGCTGGGGCGCGCGGCGCTGTTTGCGCTGCCCATCTGCGCCGGCAATATTTTGCAGCTGCTGTACAGCACGGTGGACACGCTCGTCATCGGCAATTTCTGCGACACTACGGCGCTGGCATCGGTGGCGACCAGCTCCCAGCCGCTCGAAATTCTGCTCTGTGTCTTTGTGGGCATCGGCTCGGGCATCTCCATCCTCGTATCGCAGGCGGTCGGCCGCGCCGACCATGACCAGCTGCAAAAGCTCGTGCGCACCTCGGTCTGGCTGCTGTTTGCAGCATCGCTGCCGCTGACCGTCATCGGGTTCCTGCTGGGTCCGTGGATGCTGCGGCTGATGCAGGTCCCGGCGGACGCCATGCCGGGGGCGGTGCTGTATCTGCGCATCACGATGCTGGGTATTCTGGGCAACATGGGCTATAACTTCAACGCTGGTCTTTTGCGCGGCATAGGCAACAGCTCGTCCTCGTTGCTGCTGCTGTTTATCAGCTGCGCCGCCAACATCGTACTGGATCTTGTGCTTACCGGCGCGCTCGGCCTTGGCATCGGCGGCGTGGCGGCAGCCACGGCGATTGCACTGTTTTTATCGTGGATATGCAGCATTTTTTACATTCGCCGCCACTGCACAGAGCTTGCGCTGCCTGTTTTTCCCTGCGGCTTTGATGCCGGAGCCCTGCGCCAGATTGTGCGCATCGGTCTGCCGCTGGGGCTGAACTCAGCGCTCTACTCCATCGGTCACATCTTTTTGCAGGTGCTGTACAACCTGCAGGGGTCGGTGTTTGTGGCGGGCTGCTCGGTAGCGGGCAAGGTCGGCGGGCTGGCCAACATCACGGTCACCTCGCTTTCGCAGGCGACCTCGGTGTTTGCGGGGCAGAACCTCGGCGCACAGAGCTACAGCCGTCTGCGCAGGGGCGGCTGGCTGCTCCCGGCGGCCTCGGGGCTGCTCTCCCTCGCAGGCGGGCTGCTGATGGCGGCCTGCTGCCGCCCTCTGCTGCTGCTTTTTACGCAGGACGAGGCCGTGCTTGCCTTTGCCGTGCGGTATATCCGCGTTGTGCTGCCGTTCCAGTGGTGCTATGCAGCCTTCAACGCTATTATGAGCTTTGCCAACGGCATGGGCGAGATCCGCTATTCCACCATCGTCAACATCATTCTGCTGTGGGGTGTGCGTATCCCGGCATCCTACCTGCTGGCGTGGCTGGGCTACGGCGACTACGCCATGGCGGGTGTTTCGCTCAGCTTTGTTGTCGGGCTGCTGGCGATGCTGTTCTACTATAAATCCCACGCATGGGCGGACATCTGCGCCCGCGCCGAAGCACAGGAGGCCGCATAATGAAGTTTCTTGCCCAACTGCAAAACCCGCCCAGAGAATTTACCGCCATCCCGTTTTGGTTTTTGAACGGCGAGCTGACCGCTGAGGAGCTGCGCCGCCAGCTGGCGGACTTTGCCGCCCACGGCATTTACGGCGTGGTACTGCACCCGCGCATGGGGCTTAGCCCCGACATCACCTATCTGGGTGAACGCTACTTTGCCCATATCCGCACGGCTGTCGAAGCCGCCGCCGCGCTGGATATGAAAATCGTTTTGTACGATGAAGGGATGTACCCCTCCGGCTCGGCGAGCGGGCTGGTCGTAAAGGATCACCCTGAGCTTGCCAGCGAGGGCATCACGCTGACCCAAACCGTTTTGCCGGGGGACGAGCTGCTGGCGCAGGCGGAAAACGGCGCGCTGGTCGTGCGCAAAAGCGGCGGCACGATGCGCGGGCTGCACTGGGGCGAGGATGACGGCGAGAAAAACGCCCCCAAAACTGCTGATATTCTGAACCCTGCGGCCGTCAGCCGCTTTATTGAACTGACCCACGAAGCCTACTATCGGGAACTGAAAGAGTATTTCGGAGCCACGATCATCGGCTTTTTTACCGATGAGCCGAGTATTTTGGGGCGCAATGTCAGCGGTATGTTCCCGTGGACGCACGGCTTTGCCGAGATTTTCCGCCGTGCGGGCGGCAACGCCGCCAACCTCACCGCCCTGTTTGACGGCAGGGAAAACGACGATACACGGCTGTATCACAAGCTGCTTTTGCAGCGCGAGGGCGAGGTCTACTACGGCACACTCTCCCGCTGGTGCGAGGCGCACGGCATCGGCCTGATGGGGCACCCCCACCAGAGCGATGATATAGAAGTAGAAAAATACTTTGCCGTGCCGGGGCAGGATCTGGTGCTGCGCTGGCTCGCCCCCGAAAAGGACGGCTTGGCGGGCATCGACTCCACGATGGCCAAGTGCAGTGCCGACGCCGCCCGGCTGATGCACCGCCGCCGCAACGCCAACGAGTGCTTTGGCGCCTGCAACAAGGACGACAACCCGTGGCAGCTTTCGGGCGGGGACATCAAATGGTACACCGACTGGCTGGCGGTGCGCGGGGTCAACCTGTTTATCCCGCACGCCTTTTATTACAGCATCCGCGGCAAGCGCAAGGACGAGCGCCCGCCCGATGTCGGCCCCCACAGCATCTGGTGGGCGCATTACGAGGCGTGGAGCACCTACTGGCGGCGGCTGTCCTGGCTGACGACCGACATCGACCTGCATGCGGAGACTGCCGTGCTTTGCCGCAACCGCGACCTCTGCCCCGACACCGTGCGCCCGCTGTTTGAGCGGCAGATCGGCTTTCAGTATATTCCCGAAAGCTATTTCCCTGCCTGCACGGTCGAGGACGGCGCGCTTTGGTTACACGGACACCGCTACACCGCCGTGCTGGGGGACAAGGCGCTGTTCCCGGACGCTGCGCATCCGGAGGTCTCGGCGCTCGAGCCGGACTGCCGCTGCGACCCGCCGCAGCCCATGCTGCGCTGCGCCTCTTTTAATAAGGAAGGGCGCGCCTGCTGGCTGCTGGTCAACGAGGGCAACACCCCCATCAAGACCCGACTGACCCTGCCGGTGGACGCTCCGCTTTGCCGGTACGATCTGTGGAACGGCCAGCCCTGCGCCTGCCCAGCCGAGCATACCGCCCAGGGAGCCTGCCTGCCGCTGGAGCTGCCCGCGCGCGGCAGCCTGCTGCTGTTTACCTGCACCGCGCAGGAAACCGAAACCCTGCCTTTGCCGCCCACCTATCTGTCACTGCCCGTGCCGGACTTTATCCTTGTGGAAGAGGACGCAACCCGTGCCGCCAAGACCTACCGCGCCGTGCTGCAGGTCGCGGCGGCAGATATCGAAGCCGCCACGCCGCTGCTGACGCTGCGCGGACAGGAAATGGCGGAGTTGACCGTAAACGGTCAACCGGCGGGCGTGTCCTTTTGGTCGCCGCATAAATTCCCGCTGGCGGGGCTTTTGACCCCCGGCGAAAACACCCTGACGCTGACCCTGACCGGCAGCCCCGCCAACCGCTACGGCAACCACCCGGTTCCCTACGGGCTGGAAAGATAAACCGTTTTTTATTCAACAGGAGGTACTTTTATGTCTGTCTGCACACCCAAATCCTTCGACCTGACCGGTAAGGTCGCGCTGATTACCGGCGCATCCTACGGCATCGGCTTTGCCATTGCCACCGCCATGGCGAACTGCGGCGCCACCATCGTTTTCAACGACATCAAGCAGGAGCTGGTCGACAAGGGCCTGGCTGCCTACAGGGAAGCCGGCATCGAGGCCCACGGCTATGTCTGCGACGTCACCAACGAGGACGCCGTCAATGAGATGGTCAAGAAGATCACCGCCGAGGTCGGCCACATCAACGTGCTGGTCAACAACGCCGGCATCATCAAGCGCATCCCGATGATCGAGATGACCGCTGCCCAGTTCCGTCAGGTCATTGACGTGGACCTGAACGCTCCCTTCATCGTTGCCAAGGCTGTCATTCCCGATATGATCGAGCAGGGCGGCGGCAAGATCATCAACATCTGCTCTATGATGAGCGAGCTGGGCCGTGAGACTGTTTCCGCCTACGCTGCTGCCAAGGGCGGTCTGAAGATGCTGACCAAGAACATTGCCTCCGAGTACGGCAAGTACAACATCCAGTGCAACGGCATCGGACCCGGCTACATCGCCACCCCGCAGACCGCACCCCTGCGCGAGATCCAGCCCGATGGCTCCCGCCATCCCTTCGACCAGTTCATCGTTGCCAAGACCCCCGCTGAGCGCTGGGGCGAGGCCGAGGATCTGGGCGGCCCCGCCGTCTTCCTCGCCTCCGAGGCTTCCGACTTTGTCAACGGCCTGATCCTCTACGTTGACGGCGGCATCCTCGCCTACATCGGCAAGCAGCCCGGCTGATTTACTTTCTTCGAGAAGAAAGTAAACAAAGAAGCATTCAAACAATAAAAAGGACATCCGCTCGTGAAAGGGCGGATGTCCTTTTTTGTTTTAGCTGCACGGTAGGGGCCGGGCATGCCCGGCCCGGCAGTGTATGGTAAACGGACGCTTGCGGGAATCTCCCGGGCCGCATATATGCGGCCCCTACACCTCTGCTGCCCTGTAGGGGTCAAGACCCCTCCCTGCAAAACGACCCGCAAAGGGGGGGTTACCCGATGGTCACGCTCCACTTGAACTCCTTGCTCTCGCCGGGGTTCAGCTCGATGTGATGGCCTGCCTCGTTGACGGAGTTGGCCCAGCCGTTCCAGGGTTCCATGCAGACGAAGCTCTCGGCGTCCTGCTGCCAGAGCACGCCGTTGGAGAAAACGCTCTCGTCAAAGCTGACCGTGACCTTGTGGCCGTTGCCGGAGTCGGTGAAGCGCATCGGGCTCTTGACGCTGGTCATCAGGCGGATGGAGTCGGCACTCCCCTCCTTGCGGGTCAGGGTGATGGTCTCGGGCGCGGCGGGCTGCTCGCCCTTGGCGCTTTCGCTGCAGGTGGCGGCGTCGATGTCAAACGCGACGTTGTCCAGCTTGCTGGCGGCGAAGTACGGGTGGAAGCCGACGCTGAACGGCAGGGCCATGTCGCCGGTGTTGGCGACGGTCAGGGCCAGCGTGGCGGTGCTGCCGGTCAGGGTGTAGCGCATGGTCAGGGAAAAATCGAACGGGTAGACGAACTTTGTCAGACCGTTGGGGGTCAGGGTCAGCTCAATGGCGGTGTCGTTCGCGCTCTTGACCTGCCACGGCACGAGGTCGGCCAGGCCGTGGACCTCGATGGGATAGGCCGCGCCGTTGAAGTGGTGCACGCCGTCGTCCGGTTTGCCGCAGTTCGGGAACAGGATGGGGATGCCGCAGCGCGGGCGATCCGTGGACTCGAAGTTTTTGTCGCGCAGCCACAGGTATTCGTCACCGTTTTTGGTGAAGGATGTGGCCATGCCGCCCTTCTCGGGCGTGACGGTGAAGGCGTACTCGCCGTCGGTCAGGGTCAGGGTGACGGTCACGTCGCCGCCCATGCCCTTTGCAGTGCCGGTGAAGTCACCGGAAACACCCGCAGCAGAGGAGGCGGAATTGCTCTTTGCACCGCAGCCGAACAGGCTCAGGGCCATGACGGATGCCAGCGCAAGCGCAGCAATGCGTTTTCTCATGATTGGATTTTCCTTCCTTCTTAGTGTTTGCTTCATGGTTTGTCCATGCGAACATCTATCAGCATAAAAAGGGGAAGCTCCGCATTCGGAACGCAGCTTCCCCTCTGCCGAACTAAAACAGAAACTTAGGCGTTAGCCTGAGCTGCAGCAACAGCACATGCAACGGTAGCGCCGACCATGGGGTTGTTGCCCATGCCGATCAGACCCATCATCTCAACGTGTGCGGGCACAGAAGAGGAGCCTGCGAACTGAGCATCGCCGTGCACGCGGCCCAGAGAGTCGGTCAGGCCGTAGCTTGCGGGGCCTGCAGCCACGTTATCGGGGTGCAGGGTACGGCCCGTGCCGCCGCCGGAAGCAACGGAGAAGTACTTCTTGCCGTTTTCCAGGGCCCACTTCTTGTAGGTGCCTGCAACCAGGTGCTGGAAACGGGTCGGGTTGGTGGAGTTACCGGTGATGGAAACTTCAACACCCTCAGCCTTCATGATAGCAACGCCTTCCAGAACGTCGTTAGCGCCGTAGCACTTAACAGCAGCGCGCTCGCCGTCAGAGTACGGGATGGTCTCAACAACCTTCAGTTCGCCGGTCTTGAAGTTGTAATCGGTCTTGACATAGGTGAAACCGTTGATACGGCTGATGATCTGGGCAGCATCCTTGCCCAGGCCGTTCAGGATAACACGCAGGGGTTCCTTGCGGACCTTGTTGGCGGTACGGGCAATGCCGATAGCGCCCTCAGCGGCGGCGAAGGACTCGTGGCCGGCCAGGAAGGCGAAGCAATGGGTGTCCTCATGCAGCAGCATGGCACCCAGGTTGCCGTGGCCCAGACCGACCTTGCGCTGCTCAGCGACAGAGCCGGGGATGGTGAAGGCCTCGAGGCCCTCGCCGATGGCAGCTGCACAGTCGGCAGCGCTCTTCAGGCCGCGCTTAACGGCAATGGCGGTGCCCAGGGTGTATGCCCAGACAGCATTGTCGAAGCAGATGGGCTGGATGCCGCGGATGATCTTATCGCAGTCGATGCCCTTGGCCAGCAGCATCTCGTTGCAGGCGTCGAGGCTCTCAAGGCCGTTGGCCTTCAGGCAGGCCTCGATCTTGGGCATACGGCGATTCTGGGATTCAAAAGTTGCCATAATCTATGTTCCTCCCTCTCTTATTCTTCACGCGGGTCGATGTACTTGACAGCGCCCTGCTCAGCAGAGAAGCGGCCGTAAGTGCCGATGTTCTTCTCGTAAGCTTCCTTCGGGTCCATGCCATGGCGGATTGCTTCCAGCATTTTGCCCAGACGGACGAACTGATAGCCGATGACCTGGTTGTCTTTATCCAGAGCGGTCTTGAGGATGTAGCCCTCGGTCAGCTCCAGGTAGCGAACGCCCTTGGCCTTGGTGGAGAAGATGGTACCGGTCATGGAACGCAGGCCCTTGCCCAGGTCATCCAGACCAGCGCCGACAGGCAGACCGTTCTCAGAGAAAGCGGTCTGGCTGCGGCCGTAAACGATCTGCAGGAACAGCTCACGCATTGCAACGTTGATAGCGTCGCAGACGAGGTCGGTGTTCAGTGCTTCCAGGATGGTCTTGCCGGGCAGGATCTCGCCAGCCATAGCAGCAGAATGGGTCATGCCGGAGCAGCCGATGGTTTCAACCAAAGCTTCCTCAATGATGCCGTTCTTGATGTTCAGGCTCAGCTTGCAGGTACCCTGCTGGGGTGCGCACCAGCCCACACCGTGGGTATAGCCGCTGATGTCCTCAATTTTATAGGCCTTGACCCATTCGCCCTCTTCAGGGATGGGAGCGGGACCATGCTTCGGACCCTTCGTGATCGGGCACATATTGTTGACCTGTGCGGAGTATTCGATCATAATATTCTCTCCTTTGCATTATTGTCGGAAGCCGGTGCCATTTGCACCGCACAAACATCAGCAAGCCTGCGCGGGGGCTGTGCGTTCCGGCCGTCCATTGTCAAGCTTTTCACAGCTAATTTTATTATACGAGGGTAGTGGCCTTTTTTCAAGATGTTAGTCTTTTCTAACCGTCTGTTTTTGATAAATTTTTCTTGCCATTTTCTGCATATTCAGCAAAACGCCGCCCCGTTTTGCCTGCGGGGCGGCGTTTTCACCAGTCAAAAGAATTCTAAAATCTATTCCAATCGGCAGATTGGAAACGAAAGCGGGGTGCAGGAGCGCAGCACAGCCACAGTGCCCCCCTCCTTTGCTTTATCCCATCAGAAAGCCGAACAGCAGCGGCGCAATACCGCTTGCCGCTGCCATGCACAACACAGCAGCCAGCACGGTTTTGGCAAAATACCAGGCGTTTTTAGGCGGCAGCGGTTCCGGCTTTTGCTGCTTTTTGCCGCGGGGCGCGGGGGCGGCGGGCTGCGGCAGCTCCGGGGCAGTCAGGGCCGCCAGCGCACCGAACAGCAGCATAACCAGCGGAAACACCATGGATACCCGGATGGATACCACCGCCTGTGCCAGATAGCTGCACAGTGCCAGCATGACTGGGGCCACGCCGGGAGTATTCCAGCTCCGTTCCCCGCGCCGCAGGTGGGCCGCCACCAGCAGCAGCCAGGCGGCCAAGCCAAGAATGCCGGTCGTCAGCAGCTGTTCCAGATATTCGTTATGCGCGGCATAGAACGTCGCCATGCGGGCTGTCATGGCGTCGCCTGCCCAGGCGGCCACGGCGGTATGCATCATGCCGGGGCCAATGCCCACAATCTTGCGCAGCAGGCTGCCGTCCGCCCAGGTGCCAAACGCAGCGCGCCAGGCCACGCCGCGATAGGTACCCCAGTCATCGTTGAACACCAGCAGGTTATGCAGGCTTTCCGGCAGGGGCAGGTTTGGCATTGCATTGGCCAGCACAAAGGCCAACGCCCCCACCGCCAGCACAGCAATGGTGATGACCCGCCCCGGCAGGTACAGTGGGGCCTGCGCTGCAATGCCTTTGCGGGCCAGCACAAACAGCACCAGCCACAGCAGCAGGCTTGCCGCCATGCAGGGCAGTGCCACCTGCCACGCGCCCAGTTTGGCCAGCAGGGCGGTGCCGCCCTGGGTGTAAACGCTGGCACGCATGTAATGCATCCAGGCAGCCCAGCCGAAGAATGCCGCACTGATGAGCGCCGCACGGCGCAGGTGGCGGGTGGTAAAGTTTTTATGGCAGACCAGCACCATCACCGCCGCGCCGATGCCCAGGGCAAGCGCCTCTGAATCCACAACGGCCAGCGCCAATGCGCCAAACGCTGCCGGAATGCCGGTCCAGACAGCGGTTCTGGTATCTTTGGCGTTCAGGAACTGGTAAAACACAATGGGCAGCGCTACCGAGAAAAAGCAGCCGTTAAAGTCCTTCTGCCCCAGGGTTGAGAAAAACTGTGCGCGCTCCACCACGGCGGTGTCTGCATACGCGCCGATAAGGTCAATGTTAAAGATGTTGAGCACATACAAAACTGCCACAATGCTTGTGGTAATGCCCAGCACCCAGAAAACAAAATCCAGGTTTTCAAGGTCCAGGTAGCTGCGCACAGCCCAGTACCCGGCGGTGGTAAACAGCACCAGCATCAGCCCGCCGTAATAGCCCCCCAGCCCCCAGGTGGACGCCGTGGGCGAAAGCGATGTAAAGGTGGAAATCAGGCTAGTGCCTGCAAAGGCCAGCACACCCCACCGGGTTACATCTCGTCCGGCGTTGGCGTTGCGCGGGCGGGGCGCACGGGCCCCAATGGCCGTACAGGCCACCAGCCAGAGCAGGAACAAGAGAAACAGGGTAAAACAGGCGATGAACTTGGTCACACCAAGGTTGGAAAATTTATCAATGTACAGCGGGTACACGCACAGCACCGCGCACAAAAAAGCGGTTGCCGAGGTGCCCGCCAAGCGGTTGATCGCTTGCTGTTGGTCAGAACGCATGGTTCAAATTACCTCCGGGTCTTTTTCCCGCAGGCTTTGCGGCGTGCGGGCAACTGTATTGTGGCAACACCGCACAATTCCCGCCTAGCGGCTTAAGCACCGCTCCGGCAGCTGCGG
>OHWS01000196.1_pt1 | contig 25034 bp, 17 predicted proteins | sample 1579751 | NCBI WGS metagenome assembly OHWS01 (sample SAMEA3882517, study PRJEB24775) | human gut metagenome | biome: human-associated habitat; feature: intestine environment; material: feces | place: Netherlands | collected 2009/2010
TGAAAAGTGCGAACATAAAAACAGTTTCATCAATATTCTCCTTTATATATAAATTTCGATTTGTCAGTCTCATTCTATCACACACTCGGTACATTTCCCGGCTCGCGTATCACAGCGGCGGTGCGGCAAATCACGAGTTATAGCTCGGCAATCTGCTCTACTGCATACAGCGGCAAATTCACAAGCCGGTCTTCTTTTTTGAAATCCGCCATTGAAGTACGGACGGCGATTTCGGGTGTGAACTTCTCCTGATAGGTTTTCAGGCTTTTTGCCCGGAGGTTGGTTTCAGCCTTCACCTCTACCGGAATCACCTGCTCGCCTGCATCCACGATGAAGTCAATTTCGCAGGAACCTCTGTCATTGGTGTAGTAGTAAACGCCCAGATCCTCAATGGTTTTCAGCTGCTGGCAAACATACTGCTCCGTAAGGGCACCTTTGAATTCAATAAAGAGGTCGTTTCCGTCCAGTAAGGTGCGCTGACGAAGGCCTGCCATACACCCAAGCAGTCCCACATCCACAAGGAACAGCTTGAATGCCTTTAAGTCTTCATAGGCCTTCAGGGGAATTCCGCCAGCGTTTACACGGCTGATCTTATGAACCAGTCCGCAATCGGAAAGCCACAGAATCGCCGTTTCATAATCCTTGGCTCTTGCGCCTTCTCGAACGAGGCCATAGACGAACTTTTTGTTTTCCCTTGCCAACTGCGAAGGAATGCTGTTCCAAAGCATGCGGATCTTGGGAACGATTTCGTTCGGTGCGTGTTTGGAAAAGTCCTGCTCATAAGCGGCAAGGATTCTCTTTTGTATCTCACGGACCTCATTAAAATCCTTGTTCTCCGCAAAGCTCTGCACCGCTTCCGGCATGCCGCCTACAAAATAATACTGCTTGAGCGCATCAATGTAGGTCTGCTTAAAGCTCGTGATCATTGGATAATCCTGCTTGCTGAGCAGCTCTGCATAGCGTTCCTTGCCGGCGGCCATTAAAAACTCCTTGAAAGAGAGCGGGAATAGCTTCAAAAAGTCCACTTTACCCACTGGGAAAGAAGTGCCTTCATGCAGGGCAATGCCCAGCAGAGAGCCTGCGCATACAATGTGGTACTCCGGCGCATTTTCGTAAAAGTACTTGAGAGAGCTGAGCGCTCTTGGCACTTCCTGTACCTCATCAAAAATCAGGAGGGTGTGGTCGGGATCAATTTTTCGACCGGAATACAACTCCAACCCCATAATCAAGCGCTCTGTATCCAAATCAGAGGCAAACAGCTCAGCCATTCTGGAATTGGAATCGAAGTTGATATATACGGTATCGGTATAATAGAGCCTCCCGAATTCCTTCATCAGCCAGGTTTTCCCGACTTGCCGTGCGCCCTCGATAATCAGCGGCTTCCGCCGTTTGCTTTCTTTCCATTTCAGTAGCTTTTCCATTGCGATTCGGTACATACTTGCACCCCCTATCTCATACTGCAAATATAGTATACCACCGAATCGCAAAAAATGCAATGAATTTTGGGATTGGATCTACATTTTTTACAGCGAACTTCTGCTGTGCTCGTACACTTTTTACAACTAACTTTGAGACAAGCACTGGATCAATGTAGTAGTCAAGAAAAGTAGACACGAAAAATATTTATTTTTGATTTGCTTTTTCGAAAGTAGACATGAGGAACATTTTTGCCGAAATCCTTTTTCAAAAGTGGACACGATGATTCAAAGCCTTGTAATATCCTTGTTTGCAAGGGATAGTAGTTTTGGATAGAGTAGAGAGTTTAACGATTTCTTTTTCCTGTATTTTCTGTCCCTCGGATTTCCTCGTGATAGAAATAATCCACAATCACCGGATGTCCCTGAGGGACTCTTCCATAAGGCATTTCATTATCCACAAAGGGACAATCATACTTCTTAGCCATTTCCTCAGCTTTTACTTCAAGCGCTTCAAAGTAGCTGCGGTTATGCTTGTTATAGATCTCATCGTAAAGCGGTACAAGGTCAGGATATTTTCCGGCGATATAATCCATAACCGTCTTCTTGAAGCCGCCCCGAAGATTGAGGTTTTCGAGCCAGAACAGATCGCACTGATCCTTTACCCGCTCAAAGATGGCTTCAAAGTCCGTGATACCGGGGAATACCGGGGATACGAAACAGACTGTACGGATACCTGCTTCATATACCTGCTTCATAGCAGCGATACGGCGCTCAATGCTCGAAGCAGAGTCCATATCGTTCTTGAAATTTTCATCTAGTGTGTTGATCGACCATGAAACGGTTACACGTCCAAGCTTCTTCAGCAGATCAATATCCCGTACCACAAGATCCGACTTTGTGCAGATCAGAATATCTGCGTCACTGCCGATCAGCTGCTCCAGAAGTTTTCTGGTATTCCCGAATTGCTCCTCCTGTGGATTGTAGCCATCTGTCACAGAACCGATGACCACCCGCTGTCCGGCATATTTCTTCGGATTTTTAATTTCCGGCCAATGCTTCACATCAAGGAAAGTGCCCCATTCCTCCTTGTGCCCGGTAAAGCGCTTCATAAAAGAAGCATAGCAATACTTGCAGGCATGTGTACAGCCCACATAGGGATTGACCGAGTAACCGCCTACCGGCAGACTAGACTTAGTCATGATGTTCTTTGTTTCCACCTCACGAATGAGGATTCCATTTATTACTTCTTCCATGATTTCTGTACCTCTAACACTTTATTAAATTCTTCCGGCATTTCCTGAATCATATTTTCATCCCCTATGATAGGGACAAGGTCTTCCTTCATAAACACCGGAATGCCGAGCTTATGTGCCTGGTCCGCCAGAGACCATGCCCATTCCGGCTCCGTATGAATCTTCCTGCTCTGAGCTCCGGTCATGGTGCCGACAACGATCCAATTGATTCCGGAAAGGTCAACTGTGCCGGGATCGTCGAATAACGGCTCAAAGGTAACATGGTAATGTTTTGCTCTGACGTTTTTCCGAAGGGCGTCGATACGCCACAGTTCTGCTTTCCTCGTCACCGTAACGCCAAACCATGCGTTTTCCAGATCGGTATCAAAATCCAGCAAATCAGGTCGCTTGGTAAGGAACAGGAACTGATGCTGTGGATTTTCACGGATCTTTGCAAATACCTCGTCTCTCCATTCCGGCTTCCATCCGGAGAGATCGCTCATGCCGGTAAGAAGAAAGTTCTGCGGACGTTTCTTTTCCATCATCTTGAGCTTACCCGGAAAGAATTCAGGGTCAGCGAAGTCATCAATCATATGCCAGCGTTTCACGTTGTTGCGGGCATAGCAATATGTACACCCCACTGTGCAGCCAATGACGATATTCATGTTCTGAATCTGATCTTTGATACAAATACTCATGACTTCTGCCACTCCTCAAGATTCTTTCTGATGCGGTCGAGGCATTCCTCAAACCGGGTAATTTCTTCCTCTGAAAAACCTTTGTAGTAAATACTGCCCATCTCATCAGATACAGAATCGTACTCGCCCTTTAAGGCATGTGCTTTCTCAGTCAGAAACAGGAGTGTTTTCCTTTTGTCCGTTTCAGACTGAACACGGCTTATCAGCCCTTGATTTTCCATTCTTTCCAGCATCGTCGTAAGAGATGTTATCGCTAATCCGCATTTGACCGAGAGTGACCTGATCGAGATTCCATCCTCCTGCCACAGCACATAAAGAATGCGCCCCTGGGCTCCATTGAACGCATCAATATTCTTTTCGCTGAGAATCTTCTCAAAAATCCGGTCCCCAAGCTGTTTTATTTTGGTGACAAGAAATCCTCCATTTGTTTTCATGCAAAAACTCCTATATAGTAGTTTATAAAATCATACTATATAGGAGCTTTATTGTCAAGAGCTTGTATGTTTGAATAGAGGTAAATTCCGATTTGTCAGCCTCATTCTATCGCATACTCGGTACATTTCCCGGCTTGCGTATCACAGCGGCAATGCAGGTATTCCACATTGCCGCTGTGATTTTCTTTTTAGCGTTCTCTGTCTGCGGATGATTTTTGCGGCTCCTCCTCGCCACGCTCACCGTCCACGATCTCGTTCTCTCTTTTGTCGAGATTGAGCATCGCATTCAGTTCATTTAGCCGTGCCGATTTGGTTTTCAGTTCTTCCTCCTGGGGGAATGGCTTCTGTACCTCTGCCTTTGCATTTTCAAGCTGAACCCGCGTATTCTCCAACTGCTCGGTGCACGCTGCCATTCGTTCCTCAAAAGCGCCGAGGGTGTTATCCAGTCGCTGAATGTTGCCGTAGATGTCCGTTCCCAGCGTGACCGTATGCCGCAGCTGATGAATCAGCGTGATCTTATATTCCCGGCTGAAGGTGTCGAAGGACAGTTCCATATCGAAGCCTCTGTACTGGCCGATGGGAATCGGATCGGGGCTTGTCATGGACTTGCAAAGGCCGAGGATGGCATCACCTGCAGCCTTCTTTTCTCTTACCGTGCCGCCCGGCATAATCATCGGAGAGAAGCCGTCCTCGTTGGGCTCGGTATTTCTTTTTCGCTGGTCAATATCCGCACGATAGCCCTCAATGCGCTGCTCCAACGATTTGATTTTCTGCGGAAACTCCTTCAGAATTTGATCCTCCAGAGCATAGCGCTGGCTCAGATGGTTGGCCTTGAGCAGCTTCAGACGGGACACATCAATGTCCAGATCCATCTTCTCCTTGATGTGGGGATTGCCGGCGCACAACGCCTTGATTTCCGCATAGCTCAGGGCAGTTTCGTCAATGTCCTCCGCAGAGCGCACCGGGGATTTGCTGGTCATGATCTGCCCAATGAACTTCTGCTTGGATTCCACCAACTGATACAGGTAGCTGTCGAAGGTGTTCTCCGTGACATAGGTGTAAATATCGACCTCCTTGTTTTCGTTGCCCTGGCGGATGATTCGTCCTTCCCGCTGCTGCAGGTCAGACGGTCGCCACGGACAATCCAAATGATGAAGTGCCGCAAGCTTCGTCTGCACATTGGTGCCGGCTCCCATTTTCTGCGTGGAACCGATGAGCACACGCACCTGACCGGAGCGCACCTTGCCAAACAGCTCTTTCTTTTGCGCCTCGGAGTTTGCCGTATGAATATAGGCGATTTCCTCTGCCGGAACGCCCTTGGCAATCAGCTTGTTTCGGAGATCATCGTACACATTGAACTTGCCGTCGCCGTGGGGCGTAGACAAGTCGCAGAATACCATCTGTGTCGATTTCCGATCGGCGGTGCGCTGCCAGATGTCAAAAACATTCTCCGCACACGCGCCCACCTTGCTTGTCTCGCTGTCGGGGAGCATATCGTTCATGAGCCGCTGATCCAAGGCGAGCTTTCTGCCGTCATTGGTGATGAGGAGCATGTTATCCACGCTGGAATCTACCATCTTATTGCGGACACGCTCGGCTCGTTCTGAAAGAGAGGCCACCATTTCCTTTTGCGTTTCCGATGGCTTCAAAACAATGCTGTGGTAATGGGCCTCCGGCACGGGGAGCTTGAGCATATCCGCCGTTTGAATATCTGCGGTCTCCTTGAACATTGCCATGAGCTCCGGCAGATTGTAGAACTTGGCAAACCTCGTTTTGGCGCGATAGCCCGTGCCCTCCGGGGAGAGCTCGATGGCTGTCACCGTCTCACCGAAGGTGGAGGCCCAGGCATCGAAGTGGAGAAGGTCATTCCTGCGCAGCGCTCCGTACTGGAGATACTTCTGCATGGTGTACATCTCCACCATGCTGTTGGAGATGGGTGTGCCGGTGGCAAACACAACGCCTCTGCCTCCGGTCAGCTCGTCCAGATACCGGCACTTCATATACAGGTCGCTGGACTTCATGGCCTCGGTTTGGCTGATGTTGCCCACATTCCGCATTTTTGTAAATGCGGCGAGGTTTTTATAGTAATGCGCCTCATCGATGAAGATACGGTCAACGCCCAGCTCTTCAAAGGTCACAACATCATCCTTGCGGGACTGGTCATTGAGCTTGTCCAGCTTCTGCTTGACCGTTTTCTTGGTTCGCTCCAGCTGCTTGATGGAGAAATTATCCCCACGGTTTTTCTTCAATTCAGAAATGCCGTCCAGCACTTCATCCAGCTGTTGCTGCAGGATGGCACGCTGTCGTTCCAGGGACATGGGGATCTTTTCAAATTGGCTGTGCCCAATGATGACCGCATCGTAGTCGCCGGTGGCAATGCGCCCGCAGAACTTCTTGCGGTTCTTGGTCTCAAAGTCCTTCTTGGTGGCGACAAGAATATTGGCGGAGGGATAGAGCTGGAGGTATTCGCTCGCCCATTGCTCCGTCAGATGATTGGGGACCACAAACAGGCTTTTCTGACACAATCCCAGCCGTTTGCTCTCCTGCGCCGCCGCTACCATCTCGAAGGTCTTCCCAGCCCCCACTACATGGGCAAGCAGGGTGTTGCCGCCGTAGAGGATATGGGCAATGGCATTGACCTGATGCGGCCTCAGCGTGATCTCCGGATTGATTCCCACGAAATTCAGGTGGCTGCCGTCATACTCACGGGGGCGAATGCTGTTGAACTTCTCGTTATACAGCTTGGTCAGCTGCTCCCGGCGTTCCGGATCGCTCCATATCCAGTCTGCAAAGGCCTGCTTAATAAGCTCCTGCTTGCCCTGTGCGATGGCGGTTTCTTTCTTGTTGAGCACAGCCGTTTTTCTGCCGTTTCCGTCCTCGATGTAGTCAAAGATTCTTACATCTCGGAGGTTCAGGGTTTCCTCCATGATCTTATAGCCATTAACTCTGCCGGTGCCGTAGGTGTTGTGGGCTTTTACATTGCTGCGGGCATAGGATTTTCCCTCCACATTCCATTCGCCGGTGTACTGCGCGTAGTGAACATGGATGTTCCACTGGCAGTAGCGCGGGGTGCTGAACAGCTCAAACATGAACTCCTCGATGGTTTCCGGAGGCAGCCATGTTGCGCCAAGCCTCACGGAAATTTCACTTGCCGTCAGGTCAACCGGCTGTACCGCCTCAAGAGCACGGACATTCTCTCCGTAATCCTCGGGGTAGAGCTCCGCACTCCGCTTTGCCCAACGGAGCTTTTCACGGACATTGCCGGAGAGATATTCATCGGCAGGGATATACTTCGGCTTGCCGTCCTCTTCGCTTATGTGCATGGGGTTGAGGAAAATAACACCCTTCAAATCCTCGAACAGCTCCTGCTCGGTTTTGCCGGTGAGCTTTGACATATACGGCATATCGATTCTTGCTTTTTCTGCAAGGGACAGCGCATAGGCCTCGGAAGCCGTGTCAACCGACTGCACCGTTACCTTCTGCTTGATGGTTCGTTTGGAGAACATATCTGCCTTGCGGAGGAAGTTGCCCTCATCATCCAGCACCTCCAGCGAGGCAAGCAGGCAGTAGGAGCTGTCGGAATTGAAAGCCGAATTGTTGGCTCTTGCGCTGATAAGCCCATATTTTTTGCTGAAATCATCATAGAGGCGATTGAGTTTTTCCTGCTCTGCCTTGATATCGGCATCGGGATAGTCCTCCGTCTGGTACTCAATCAGCGTCCGGACACAATCACGGATGGCAATCATGCCTTTGATGCGGCTTTCGGCGGTTGCAGAAACATCCACGGGATTCATGCGGCTGTTTTCACGGTAATAGATTTTACCGTCCACCACCGTGAAGCTGAAATTGCGCACATCAGGGTCAGCGGGAATAGAAAGGTCCTCATCCTCCGCTTCAAGATCGTCGATTTCAAATTCGGTAATCTCGGCATGAATGTTCTGGATGGCATCCCGCAAGAGGTCCCCAAGCTCTGCATTTTCATAAGCAATACAGGCGGACTCCATGCCGTGAGGCCCGCTCACCATCTGCATGTCGCCCAACACCATTTCAGGGTTATCCACAAAATAGGCGTTCATCCGGATTCCATTGGCGTCGGTGGCCAGATGCACCCAATCGGGCTCAATGTCAATCAGACGGTCTCTCTTCTGGAGAAAGATAATGTCCGATGTGACCTCCGTGCCGGCAGCAGCCTTGAAGGTGTCGTTCGGCAGCCGGATAGCGCCGAGCAAGTCGGCTCTCTGGGCAATATACTTTCGGACATTGGGGTTTTCCTTATCCAGCGTACCCTTTGAGGTAATGAAGGCGATCACGCCGCCGGGTCTCACCTTATCCAAAGTGCGGGCGAAGAAATAGTCGTGAATGAGGAAGTTGTGCTTGTCATAGCGCTTGTCGGGTACCTTGAACTGCCCGAAGGGGACATTGCCGATTGCGGCGTCAAAGAAGCTGTCGGGCAGATTTGTACTCTCAAAGCCCTGCACCGCGATGCTGTTTTTCTGATAGAGCTGCTGGGCGATCCGCCCAGAAATACTGTCCAGCTCCACGCCGTAGAACTTCGCGTCATTCATGCTTTCGGGAACAAGCCCCATAAAGTTTCCGATGCCGCAGGAGGGCTCCAGCACATTGCCGGTCTGGAAGTGCATATTCTCCAAGGCACTGTACACCGCCTTGATCACTACGGGCGGTGTATAGAAGGCCGTCAGCGTGGATTCTCTCGCCGACGCATATTCCTCATCGGAAAGCACATCCTTCAGCTCGGCATAATGGGGATTGTCCTCCTTGAAGAACTCAGAGAGACCGCCCCAACCCACATAGTCGGCAAGCACACGCTGCTCGGTGGGTGTCGCCAATCGACTTTCCGCATCCAGCTTGTTCAGGAGCTGAACGGCACGGATATTGTGATAGAACCGTTCCAGCGGCGTGCCCACGCCGATATCATCGCTCTCAATTTGGAAGTTGGTTCGGTACTCGGTGTTGATCTCCGGGTGCAGCACATGAGGTGCGATCTTGGAAGGCCTTTTCACTTGTAGAGGCGGGGCGAGGGGCGCTTCGGCTTTTTGGTCATCCAGCAGCGCTTCTGCATTGGGATAGGTCACGACCTCGCCGTCTTTGACGGTGCTGATGGGCAGAGCATCCAATTCTTCGTCAGGTATGGCTTCTGTCTCCTGCGTATCCGGATTCTCTTTCGTATTGTCTGCGACAGGGGGTTCTTCCACGGCTTGCAGCAGCCTGTCATTCAGTGGATTTTCTTTGAGCCGGTTATCGAACTCTTCACGAGTCAGCTCCTTGTTAAACAGCGGGAACTGCGTATCAAAGAGGACGACCTTCTTCTCGTCAAAAGACAGCAGCTCGTATTCCTGTGTGCCGATATAGACCGTATCACCGAGATGATAGCGGTATTCCTTCCGGGGCTCCGGGGGAGGGTTCAGCTCATCAAAGGTCGGTTCAAGGGACTTTGCCACATCGCTGTTCAACGCTTCCAGCATGGCTTCGCACCGTGCGGTCAGGTGGGTGTTGTCCGCAATGATCGTATTCATTGCTTCGCGCATCATGGGGAGGATGAAGTCACCCTCCGCAGTACGGGCGTGCATTTTCTTTTCGCCCACGCTGAACGCACCCCAGCAGCTTGACAAATAATACAGATTCAGCGCTTTGCTTTCCTCGCCGAGCTGCGCCACAAAGTCATTGTAATCATAGACAATCGACCGGAACTCCTCAGAGATTTCACCTCGCTTCCTCCGAGCTTCTGCCTGCTCCCGGTAGGCAGGATAGTTGTCCTTTTCTGCTTGGCTCAGATAGCGGTCGGTGCGAATCAGCTCCCCGATCCGCTTCTCGACCTTGTTCCACCGCAAAAGCAGTTCCGCATCGGGCCGAGAGATTCTGCCTCTGCTGATTTTGATTCCCTTGGCGTCGTGGCTTTCATCGAGATTTCTGCCGGAAACGGCAGGATACGCGCCGCCGATGCCATATTCGTTTTTCAAAAAGGTGATATTGTTCTCGGGAGACTCCTGTTTGAGAAACTGCTCATAGATGCGGAATTTGCCCTGATGGATGCCGCTGCCCCGTGTCAGAATGGCGTCGATGTCCTCCTGAGAAATAGAAAAAGCGGAGGATTTTTCTTCCTCCGCTTCTGCGATAATTTCCTGCTGCTGTTCAACTGTGGGGAGCGTTACGCGTAGATCAGGTCGTTCAGAATCACTTCCTCCGCCGAGTGACGAATGGAATTCATCATCTGCACCCATTTCATCTGATCTTCCGCTTTCAGGCGCTCCGTCACGCCCTGCTTCTCTGCCATCTGTCGGGTCAGGCGTTCCATCATCTCGTTGGCTTGCCGGTCCACTTCCTCCAGATGACTGTTCAGTGTTCCGTTCAGCAGCATCCCGGTGTAAATCCCATCCCGGTGTTTGCGGAGGAATGTCCGCCGCAGCATTCCATACTTCCCAAGCTTCGGGCTCTCCGGCACGGTCAGATCGGGAATCAGATAGTCCCCCTGCATCGTATAGGTCAGTTCCATATTCGTTGCTCCTTTCCTTGTTTTCTGTTCGGTTCTTATGATACGCAGAAGAACCGGTCTGCGCAAATGTGCGAATCTTCCGCTTTTCCTCCTTCTCCATCTCCTTGACGGTTTCGCCCATTTCACGGATGACCATCTCAGAAATATCGCTGACGGCGGCACCGAGCACGGAGATAACCTCCACGGTGTTGAAGTCAAAGAGGTGGCTGAAATCCTCCCGGTCAAAATACTGCCTCGGCTCATACCCCGCACGGGAGAGCGCCATAAAAGCGACGCTACTTTTCAGCGTGGTTTTCAGCCACGCTTCAAGGCTTGTGCCGTCCAGCTCCTCCAGAAAGCTGCCGACTTTGACAGCGTTCAGTTCCATGAGATAATCTGAAAGATTATCCTCCACGGCATAACCGGAAATATCTATGAGAAGGTGCGGGAAATCTCGCGGCTCCTCCACATCACCGAAGCTGGCCTGAAGGCTTTCCGATACCGCATATTCGTACTCCGGCTTCATCTGCCAAAGGGTGATATTCCTTCCGGCATGGCTGTTGGTGTCGGAGATATCAAAGACATGCCTCAGCTTGTAGGGAACATCTCTGTCGATCAGCAGTGCGATGCCTTTCGTGCCCTTGTTTACCCATCTGCCGAGTTTATTCCATGTGTCGATTTCCGCACACGCCGTTGCATCCGGCTTCTGCGCATGGATGAGCAGCTGCTCCTTAAAGCTGTACTTGTAGTTGTTTGCCGCCGTAATCAGAAAATCGGTATATCGGTCGGCATTGGAGGCGATATCCCTGGCAGTCTGGGATGCCATCTCCAAAATGATTCTGTATTTGCTCGGCATGGGAACTCCCTCCTTATCTTACTTTGATCGTGACCTCAACGGTCTGCGCATTCTCTCCGAGGATCGATGCAAATAAAAGCCCGGTTCTGGCGTTGGACACCTTCGTCACAAGCTCATTCAGCCGGCAGACGGTGGTATTGATCTCTTTCTGGTTATCTGCGTAATAATAGCCCGTTTCATCGCTGCAAATAGGAAAGCCATCCTGTCGCAAGGCGCTGATCTTGCGGCGAATATTTCGTCCGTCAAGCAGAAACAGCTTTTCAAGCTCCTTGCTGTGGATGGCGTTTTCTCTGCCAATATGATGTTTACGGAGATACTCGCAGATGGCTTTCTTCTTATCCATAGCTTCTCCTTATCTCGCAGGTTCGTGTTCTTTTCTCTTTGGGGACACTGTCTGAGGCTTTCTGTGGGGATCGTCCTCAACAGAAAATCCCTTGGGCAGCGTATCCAGGTCGTTCAGAAACGCACGGGAAATGGTCTTGCCGTTCCGGTCTCGGTACAGGACAACGCACAGCGGCTCTCCGTGATAGAGCGACTCCTTCAGGTCTTCCAGGAAGCGCTGCTCATCGCTGTACTCAACGCTGCTGCATACTTTTCCGTTGAAAGCCAAATAGTCCAGTCTGGCAATATAACTTTCGCTCGGCAGTGCGTGGTTCATCGTGCCTCACCTCGCTCTCTCTGCCTGGTTGGAAAGCTCCAGCCGTACACCTTCCCGATCTCATCGCCAAGCCTGCGGGTGACACGGACAATGTCTGCCCTAGTGGCTGTGCCGTTGTAGATTTTTTCTTTGAGCCGGTCTTTCTGCGCCTGGGAAACATTGTCCTTATATACCCGATAGAGATAATGGTTTGTGCCGTCATGGTGGGTGTCATCGCACCGGAAGTCTCCGTTTCGGTCCACATACCATGTGGTGTAGTCGTAATCAGAGTAAAGGCAGTCCCGGATATTGCCGCTGGGAATTTCTTTGTATCCCGTGCGCCTGCCATTCCAAAGCCCCAGATCGGCAACAACCAGAATGGGCTGGGAAAGTTGAATGTCCAGATTGAGTCGTTCGTCCTCAAGGTAGTGCCCGTTTTCCTCATACATCATGGCGACGCGGTCGTCCTCGGAAAGCGTCGGATATTCTTCCTCCATCCAGTCTTTCCACTCCTCATAGTCAAGGTCAGCATTGGACCAGATGCGATAATCGTCCTTACTCATCGTGCATCACCTCTGTCCTTCGGCATCACAGGTTTTCCGTCCGCATCGTAATTTCTAGGGTCTGCGGCGGGCACCTGAAAGCCGAACATAGAGCCGGCCTTCATGGCTTCTTCCTGCGCCTTGCTGACGCCGAGCTTTGTGTTGTACTCATTCACGATGCTCCGGGCTTCGTCCTTGTCGGTAACGGGAATGTCCGTCTTGAAGTAGCCCTTTTCACCGCGCTTGATGATAATGATTTCGTCGCTGCCGGAAAGGACGCTGTAGCACTGCTCGGGCAGGTTGTCCCGAATCGGCTCGCAGGTATGGCCGCCGTATTCCATGCGCTCGGCAAACTCGCAAATGTGATAGAGGTTGCTCCCGATCTCCACATGGTAATCGTCGATATAGCGGCAGGTGCGGATCTGCTCTTCATTCCACGAATAGTGGATGTTCACCTTGCCGCCATCCGGAATGCGAAACAGCTCCTTGTAATGGCTGTCAATAAAACGGATTCCTTTCTCTGCGTCCTTCAGGTGCTGATCGAGCCAATCCCGGCGATAGCAATAGCAGTATAGGTTGTATTCGCCCCTGTCCGGGTTCAGGCGCAGAAGGTAGGCATACTTTTCGGTATCCACACGAACGCCATAGTAGCCCGGCTCCTCCTGCATCCGGCTTTGGGGTGTGCAATAGCAGTACTTGGCAAGCGCCCTACGGTTATGAAGAATGTCGCCTTCCTCACGCAGAGAGTTGATTACCTCGTCAAACTCCGCCTTAAACTCGTCGGTTTTCAGCTCTTCCCGGAAGTCAAACCAACTGCTGAAAAAGCCGTTGCCGTCCGTGTCCATATCAGCCCGGAGGTGGCCGATCAGTCCGGTTTGCATGGAAATTTGCGTGCTCTGACGGAAGGTATATTTGTCCTCCGCCTCGATCATTGCTCTTTTTTCATACTCGATCATCTTGCGTCACCTCTTTCTTTAGTCGGTTTCTTTTCCTGCGCGTGCATCTCTTTCGCTTTCTCCAAGCCCTTCTGCGCCCATTCGGGAAGGCGCTTTTCCTCCATGACACCGAGAAAATCCGTGCGATAAAAAGAGGTCTTTCTCCCGTCGTACAGAGAAATGCAGTAGCAGGTACGGCCTCGCGCATTGGCCTGCGCGCCGAAGCCGCCGGTACACAGCATAAGCTGGTGATTGGCGTGGCGGAACTCAGGCCGGAGAATGCTACCCTTGACGACAACCACCTTGTTCTCGATGGAATCCTCATAGGAAATGGGCTTACAACTATTTGTTGTGAGTTCCTCATTCATGCCGACCTCCTGACAGGCTCTTTCGTTTTCCTGAATAATTTCCTCGGCTGCGTCTGCTACGCGCTGTCCGAACACCTTTGCAATCTCCGCAAAATCGTCGCTGACCAGCACCCCGGAATAGCGTTCGAATATGGCGTTGGTCTCCACAAAGCAGCACATATACCGTTCATCCTTGTCGGCGTTGGGATTCTCGCCCAGAGCAATATCCTTGTGCCCGATATACATGGAATACTTTACGGAGTAATCTCCGATTTTTCTTGTCTCTTCCATAGCGTCTCCTTTTGCAAATGGGGCGGCATCTTTTTGCGGATGCCGCCCCTTGGCGTTTTTACTTTCTGTTCTTCAGGCGAAGAACGATCAGCCCTGCGATAATAAACACCACAAGACCGATGCCGATGATGACCTTAGCGCTCATGCTTGCCTACCTCCTTCTTTTTTCGGAAGGTAAAGAAAGCCGCTGCACCTGCGCCGATTGCAGAGATACCGGCAAGTGCTGCCCAAAGGGGCATATTGGTGGTATCTCCGGTTTTGGGGATATCCGTAACAGGCTTGAGCTTGTTATGGAACTTGGCAACGACCGTCTTTCCTTCGTGAACGGTTACGGTGACATTTGCGGGAAGCTCATACTTCTCGTTGGCTTTGTTGGACACCTCGGAGATCACATAATCGCCGATGCGCAGCCCCTCAATGTGAATCTGGCCCTTCTCATCGGTCACAAAGTCCTTGCTGAAGGCATTGCCGGTGATATCCGAGCCCTCCACGCGGAAGGTAAAGCCCTTCAGCACGCCGTCATCCGAAGTCTTTTCAATGCGGATGCCTCCGGTCTGTGCCTGGTTGACAAAGCCCTTTCCGGCCTCATTTTCCACGATGACGGTTTTACCATCTTCCTTAATGGAGAAGCTATAGGTTTTCTCATCAAGGAAGAAGCCCTTGGGGGCCTCGGTTTCCTTCAGCGTGTAATCGCCGTAGGGCAGATGATCCAGCTTGTAGACACCGTCGGACAGCTCCTCCATCTGATCCACGAGCTTTCCGTCACGGTACACCTCAAAGACTGCGCCACTCAGGTGATGATCGGGATAACTTTTATCCACCTTGGTCAGCTGAACGCTGCCGCGAATGAGCTTGTTGGTGATCTCGATCTCGATCACAGCGCCGTTCTGATCCACCTTTACAGCATAGTGGGCCTCATCCATCACATAGCCCTCCGGCGCGGCGATTTCACGGACCACATACTCGCCATAGGGGATACCTGTAAAGGAGAAGCTGCCGTCCTCTGCAGAAACGGTGGTCAGGATAGGCTCTGTGCCGTCAGTAAGGAACAGGCCGATGGTAGCTCCGGCCAGCGCCTTGCCGTCCTCATCCTTCTTCATGCCGTGAATCTCTCCGTAGATCATCTCGTTGGTAATGCTCTTTCCGTCATTGACGGCAAGCTCCACAACGGGGATTTCCTGACCGGCATAGGCAAAGGTCACAGGATACTTCTCATCGGAGAGCATATAGTGGCTGTCGGTGCTGATTTCTCTGACATAGTAGCTGCCGAAGGGGACATCGCTCTTGAGCACGGCTTTCCCGTTTTCGTCAAGGGACAGAATCTCAATCAGTCCGTCCGCAGGAATGACAGAGCCGTCTGCTGCGGTAAGCTCCTCGGCGGCATAGAAGCCGAAGGTCACGGCGGAAAGCTCGTTATTCATGCCGATACCGAACTGCTTGTTCTGCTCCAGTACCTTGGAAAGAGAAATCCGCGCCTTCTGTCTGTCATTGCAGAAGCTGGCAGCCGTTTCGGTGATCTCAATTTCCTGGCCGGCGTAGACAAGTTCTGCAGTATGGGCTCCCTTGTTAACGACCATGCCGTCGGGGGCTTTCATCTCGGTGATTTCGTATTTTCCCAGATACAGCGGCTTGCTTTCCGCCATGCCATCTGCGCCGGTAGTCACCGTATCCACCACCTCGCCGGCGCTGCAGCGCAGCGTACCGTCCGGAGTGTAGATGTCCTCCGTTGCCTTGATCTCATAGGTTGCTCCCGCAAGGCCCTGCACCGCATAGACCGGCTGATAGATCCCGTCCGTCGCTGTAACAGAGGCAAACACCTCGCCGGTTTTGGAAATCTTGATGATGCCCTTCTGCGCGTAGTTGCCAAGCTTCACTGCAACGATTGTCACGCCGCTTTCCTCGGTGGAATTCTCTTCGGTCACATCGAACTTGACCGCCTCATGACTGAGCACATAGCCGTAAGGAGCGGAGACCTCCTTGAGGGAGTAGCCCTTGCCAAACTCCAGCTTCTCCGGCGTGATGAGCATGCCGGCGTCATTGGTGTAGAAGGTGTCGATGGTGGTAACCTCCGGATAGGTAAAGGTCATTTCCACCTTGGAGCCATCCGGACGAAAGATTTGGAAACCTGCTCCCGCATAGGGAATGGTATTGCCGGTTTCTGCGTCCACCTTGATAACCTTAATGAAGGACTCGAAGTTGGCGTTGTTGATGAGGTAGCGATAGGTCTCGCCGTCCTTGGCAATGAACACATCAAAGTCGCTCATCAGCTCACGGCCCTCCCAGCCGGAGACCTGATGCACGGTATACACGCCGTAGGGCAGGTCCTTGCTTTGGGCAAAGCCGTTTTCATCGCAGGTCAGATAGTCCCGCTCCGTATCCTTTGCCGCCTCATAGCTGCCTGCGGCTTTCAGATAGACGGCGAACACTGCGCCCTCTTCGGGAGTTTCGATCTGCGTATCACCGTTATCCGAGTGCTTGATGATGGCGATATTGCCCTTCTGCACCTGCTCGGCAACAGCCACAGCAGGTGCAGCGTTCAGCTCAACTGTGTAATTGGCCGCCTCTGCACCGACAGGATAAACGGTGCTGTCCAGCAGATAACCCTCGGAGGGACTGATCTCACGAATCGTCCAGTCGTCGCCGCAGACATAATAGCCGGTGGTGAACTGGCCGTTCTCGTCGGTGTAATAAGTATCCACAAGCTGATTGCCCTTATAGATGCCGTAGGCGGCACCGGCAAGAGAAGCATCACCCTGCGCCGTTCTGGTTTCGCAGTCGCTCTTGGTGACGGTGACATTGAATTTCTTGAGGATGTTGGAAAAGCTCTTATTGGTTACACTGTTCCATTCCACTGCGGCGCTCTGGCTGTTGGGAACCACATAGCGAATGGCGGCGTCCATCTCCTCCAGCGTGTAGCCGGTGCCGATAAGCACATCCTTGAAAGTCGCAACACCGTTTTCATCGGTAACAGCAAATTCATCCACAGACAGACCGCTGAGAGAGGTTCCAAAAAGGTGGAACTTCACGCCCTGATTCAGCCCATCCTCGGAGGTCTTGGTCACGGTCAACTCGCCGCGGCGGAGCACATTGTTAAAGGAAACCGTCGCCGTCTGCCCGGCAAGCACGGTGACACGGTGGCTTTCCTGGGGTACATACTTGTCGTAGCTCTGTTCAGTGACGGTATAAATGCCGGGCATCAGATTGTCGATGTGAATTTCACCGTTTCGGTCGGTGGTAACGGTCTGATTGACGCCCTCGCCGGTGATGGTGAAGGTAATGCCGTCTACCCTGCCGTCCTCGCTGGTCTTGATGATTTTGGTGCTGCCGTAACTGACCTTCAGATTCAGAAAGGCTCTTACAGGGTCGCTGACGGAGGCCGTATAGGTGATGGTATCCTGAACGCCGCCGTTGGGGCCGTACTTATAGTCCGTCCAAACAAGAACGCCGCAGCGGGAAGCGCTTCGACTTGCGGAGATCGTCACATTGCCGCTGGGAGCCGTATCGGTGGTGATAGTGAGCGTGTTGCCCGACACGCTGAAATGAAAGCCCGTCTCACTGGCAGAGAAGGTAAACTGTGACAGCACGTGGTTGGTATCCGTGAGCTCGGCAATGTACTGACTGCCGTCCCACGCAAGCTCAATGGTCTTTGCGCCGCCGCTGCTTCTGCTCATAAAGCTCGGGCAAACGGCGTGGCTCTGCACGCTGTACTCGATGCTGTCGTAATAGTCCATGATTCGGCTATACAGCGGATGATTGGGGGAAACCAGCGACAGGATCTCGTCATAGCCGCCGGTGCTCACATGGTCAAAGTCCGCATCGCGCTCGCCCACAACCGTTTCCCAAACGAGCAGCTGGGTAGCGAAGGCGTGGGCCAGCTTATCCGCATCGGAATCGTTCTGCGATCTCCACGAGGTGGAAAGGTTGCCCTGATAGCCATACTGCATGATACGGCCCAGCAGCAGCTTAATATCGTCCGGCTCGATGGTGTTGTTGTACTGGCTGGGATAGTTATCCCAGAAATCCTCACCGAAGCCGTGATAGGTATCGCCGACATTTCGGGAAAGGCCGGGCTCGATGCAGTAGCACACCTTCCCATCAAAGGAATCCATGCAGTGCAGGGTAGTATAGTTGCTGGAGCCTGTTGCCCAGCCGTTCATATAGTTTTTCGCGGAGTGTCCCCATGCGTCCTCGGAGTAAATCTGAGCAGCGTCCCCGTCACGGGGGAAGGAAATCATATAGGACTCCGCTGTTTCGCTTGCGGCGAAGGCTGTGGTCGTGCCAAAGCCTGCAAGCATGGTGAATGCCATAAGGACTGCAAGCAGTCCCGACATTCCTCTTTTGAGAATCTTCTTCATTCGTTCTGTCCTCCTTCAAGGCATGAAAAAAGCACCGTGCTTCCACGATGCTCATTTCGGTGTATTGATTTGTTGATGCTTATGCGTACCCAATATAGATCAGGTAGCTGCTTGTGCCGACGCATTCGTACCAGATCCAGACAGCGGTTATCTCCCCATCCTTCGCATATCTGTTCAGGCGTGAGTTAATGTCTCGCTCCAGGTAGATGCAGGTCGGCTTTGCGGTGATCGGATTGTCCCAGCAATCGGTTGCCGAGCAATCCAAGGTCAGCCCCAAGCTCACCGCCGTGCTTTTTGCGTAAGAAATCCAGTGCTCGATATCAAATGCGGGCTCGGGCTCCGGAGTCGGTTCCGGCTCGGTTATCGCAGGAACAGACGGTTCCTCTTTCGGACTTTCTGCTTTCTCCGGCTTCTCCGGAAGCACGGGTGCCTGCCGGTCTTCCTCCGGTGTCGGCGCATTCGATTCTGTGGGTGCGCTTACCGGCTCAGAAGAAAAGCTCGGGCTGCTATCGTGCTTGTCCTCATTTGGTATGCAAGCTGCTGGATCGGCGGCTTCTGTCGGAGCTTTGGTGTGAGCGCTTGAATCTGTGGATACCGGCTCAAAGGAAGCAGGCGTTTCTTCCTGTGGCGTTGGAGCTTTCGATGTGTTTCCTGCCGTTTGGCCTTGCGAGGGCTCTGCGGCGCATCCGGAAAGCAATGCGGCAAGCAGGAGTGCGCACAATATAAGAAGCTTTTTCATGGGATGACCTCCAATGACTGTTTTTCTCATATTGTACGAATGCGCTTTGTTTTCTTCAATTGTGCCGCCTGTATATTTTCCTTTTGAGCTGGTATTGCCGGTAAATGAAGGGGAGAGTGTGAGAGGGGGAACAGCGTCGGTGCACCGTCAAAAGGGTAGACTGCTCCCTTGGCGAAGAACCTATCTTGCGTCATTCCGACTTTTCTGCCGCTCCTGATACCGGTGATAATATTCCAGCGCTTTCAGAATATAATCACCGGTTTTTTCGTAGGGAATGCTGGCAGGGATAAACCTTCTGGCCTCTGCGTACTTGATGTTGATTTTTTCTCTCTGATTCGGCTTTTCCTCGCTCATGATCGACTCAATGACCTCGTTATTCAGCTTTCCGTCCTGAGAGAACCGCTTCAGCTTAATGGCTTGGGCAAGGGACGGCGTGGCATCTGCGTAAGAGATTTGCTCCAGCAGCGCACCCTGTTCCTCTTTTTGCAGGTACGAAAGCTCCACCGCAGGTCTGAACGCAATGCGTCCCTCATCAACCAAATCCAGAAGCTCCGGAATGAGCTCTGTAAGACGAATATAGCGGAACACCTGTCTTTCACTGTCTGAACTCTGCTGTGCGATTTCTCCTGCGCTGTTTAACTTTGTGCCCACTGGGCAGAAAGTTAAATCTGTACGCTGTCCCTGTCGGTTCATAGCTTCCAGCCTCATCTTGTACGAAAAAGCTTTTTCACTCGGCAGTATCACAGAACGCTGCAGGTTCGATTCCACCATTAGAATGATGGCCTCGTCTCGGGTCATCTCCCGCACCTCGGCTTTCACGGTATCAAACCCAGCAAGCTCGCAGGCCTTCTTTCTGCGATGCCCTGATACGATTTCGTACCGCCCGTCCTCCTTCGGTCGGAGGGTGACAGGGGTGATGATCCCGCGCTCCTTGATGCTCTGGACAAGCTGATCCATGTCCTCGTCCAGCTTCACCTTGAAGGGGTGATCGGGGAAATCGTCGATCTCCGAGAGGGGAATGTCATAAATGCGCGGGAGTTTATTTTCCTTTCGCTCCGCGTCATTCATGAAAAGCTCATCGTACCCGGTCAGCCCCAGATCGATTTTTTGCACGCTCTTCAAGCTCTGTCACCTCCTTTGTGAGTGCCTCATACGCTGCTGCGACCTTGCCGTTCCTGTCATGGGAAAAGATGCTTTCTCCGGAAAGACTGCACTCCGCAGCTCTTACCGAAAAAGGAATTTCGGAACGGAACACGCGGATGCTCTCTCCCACGGTAGAACGAAGCGAGGAAATAATCGCCTTGGCGTTGTTGGTGCGGTTATCCACCATCGTCAGCAAAATGCCGTCAATCTTTAATCTCGGATTGATCTGCCGCTTGATCTTTGAAATGGAGCGCAGAAGCAGGTTAAGACCTTTGGTTGACAGGAAGTTCGGCTGAGACGGGATAATCACACTGTCTGCCGCAACCAGCGCATTGACCGTCATCATACCCAGCGAGGGCATACAGTCAATCAGAATGTAGTCGTAGCTCTTTCTCATGCCGTCAATGGCGTTCTTCAGAACATACTCGCGGCTCATGACATTGAACAGGCCCGTTTCCATACCGGAGAGCTCAATGTTGGAGGGGAGCAAATCCACACTCTCCTGGTGCCGGATAATTGCACCCTCTGCAAGCGGCTCATCATCAATGACCGACTGCATAAGGGACGACAGCGATACATCCAGCTCGTCTGGGTTCTTTATGCCGAGGCTCACCGTTAAGCTGCCCTGCGGATCAGCATCTACCAGCAGGACCCGTTTCCCGGAGCTTGCAAGTCCCACGCCGAGATTGACTGCGGTCGTTGTTTTGCCGACGCCGCCCTTCTGATTCGTGATGGCGATCACCTTACAGTTTTCCATGGGGTTTTCCTCCTTTCTCTGAATTTGAATCATTTCTGATCCACGAAAGCCTCAAAGCATCCTTTGGGGCTTTCGTCGCTGCATTTCATTTTTCCTCGAACCCTAAATGCAGAAAAGGAAGTCATCAGACGCCCAATAGCGAATCGGGTCCATGGGAATCTCACCCCCGCCGGGTACTCCGCCGGTTCCGTAGAAAAGTATCATTATACCCTAAGCCTGTCGTGGCCGTATCCGTAGCTGCCAGATATTTCAGAATGGTTTCGGGGTCGCTCTCCACCTTGTGTCCCGCTGATACCGTTAGCGGCAGGTGGGTCTTGGCGTACCTTCATTTGGCTGTTGGCTCAAGGAATGTATCTGATGAATGTATATGAAATTTTCAAGGTTCCCGGAAGGCTTTTCGCCTTCTCACTTTCTCTTTGCCGAATTTTTTTGCGAGATTCCCACAGTTTTTTGCTCGTTTCCAAATTATTTTTCGGAACAGGGAGAATTAGGAGGGAGGAGTCATATTCTTTGGAATGAATTCTCATGCGCTATTGACAAAACTATCATCAGGATGATATAATACAGCTGTATCATTACAATGATAATGGAGGCTTCATATTATGAGCGTCATTCAACTGCTTCATGGAACCGACCACATCATCGAGGTTCCGGATATTCATATCGGTAATCCGCACAACGACTATGGCATGGGTTTCTACTGTACCCGCGTCGATGAAATGGCTCGTGAGTGGGCCTGCAAAAAGAACACAGACGGTTTTGTCAACAGCTACGACTTTGACACGGAAGGACTGAAGGTGCTGAATCTGTTGGACGGAACGCATACGGTCCTGAACTGGATGGCTCTTCTGCTTCAGTTCCGCACCTTCAAGCTGGACTCCGAAGTTGCCGTTGATGCAAGGGACTATCTTATTGGTCACTATTCAATTGATTTAACCGGCTACGATGTTGTGATCGGCTATCGGGCAGACGATTCCTATTTCCAGTATGCAGAGTCCTTTGTGTCCAACACCTTACCGCTCAGAAGTCTGAACAAGGCTCTAAAGCTGGGCAAGCTCGGTGAGCAGACGGTTGTCATTTCTCAAAAAGGCTTTGATCGGCTGCACTTCGTGAATGCTTATCCGGTCAGCAAGAGCGTCTATTACCCCAAGTTCTTGGATAGAGATACCAAAGCGAGGGATACTTACCGTAAAGAGATCAAGAAAAGCAAGTCTTACCGGGACGACATCTTCGTGCTGGATATCTTGAGGGAGGAGATGAGCAACGATGACCCACGCATACAGCGAATCTTATTTGAATAACGCCAAGGATCGTCTTTCCTCTTTCTTCGACTATGCAATCAACGACTGCAAATTAAAACCGGATTGGATCACAGCACTCTTCATCAATACCGGCTACGCCGAACAATTTGAACGAGGCAACCCCGCCTATGTCGCAGGGATGTCCGGTGTTGAGCTGGCCCGTGCGGTCATCACAAAGGCATACGGTCCAAAGGAGCTGCCAGCACCAACCAACGCAGAGGACTGCTCCCCTGAATATTGGGCCGGTTGGGCAGTTGCAGAGTACCAATGGTTTACTGGCCGTCGTTTCAAGGATATCTTTGAGCGCATTCCACTTTCCAAGATCATTGGGATGTATTCCGTTTACCACGAGATGGACATTACAAGTTTCATCGATACCATGGAGGAACTCTATAAAGCAGCGGAAGGCGATTCCAACCTGAAGCGCATCCGTGAAAACCGGGGCTTATCTCAGGCAGAGCTTGCAGAGCAATCCGGCGTGAATCTGCGCAACATTCAGATGTACGAACAGCGGGTCAATGGCATTGACAAGGCGCAGGCAAACATCCTCTACAAGTTGTCCCGTGTTCTCGGCTGCAATGTGGAAGACCTATTGGAAAACCCCATGATGTGATTTCATTCCTGCACCTGCTTCGGCAGGTGCATTTTCTATGTCAAACCACTCGTGTCATCCCAATTTGACCTACGCATTTCCTAAAATTTTCTTCAGCTTCTTCAGTGCATCATCCCTTTTTCTATAGATGCTCGTCTTGGGCATTGCGTATTTTTCCACAAGCTCCTTAACCGGTATTGGGGATTCTGTGAAGAAAAAATCCTGAATGATGGCCCGCTCTTCCGGGGCCAACATTTTCAGTGCAGTTCTGACCCGCTCAATATCCATACGCTGCATGACCGACTCCTCTACATTGCACTCTGTATCTTCGAGAACATCTTCTCCATAGATTTCAGACTCTTGAAAGGTCATGGTGCTGTAAGACATGACTTGGAAGGGTGTTTCGGCGTCTCGGCTTCGGATGTACTGCTTGCGATGGCAATCCTTTTTCAACTCTTTGCTGACTTTTTCATTGCACTCCATGAAAATGATAGAGTCGTCTTCACTACAAGCCTCAAACTTTCCAAAGACGATTTCCCGATTCTTGCCTTCATCCGTTTCTCTCCATGCCGCATACTGGCGATAATCCATGATCAGCCAATTGTCCTGTGCTTCAATCGTGGGGTCCTTCTTTACCAAAAATGTTCTTTTCATTACTGTATCTTGTTTTATGTTATTATTCTCACGAATTCGGGCTGCAAAAATAGATACTTTTTTCAAATAAACCAAGAGATAACTCATTTTCTCTCAAAAGTTTTTGTGTTTTTTACCGATTTCCATTACTTTTGCACTCGCAAATTGAGCGAAACATCTTAATAAATAACAATAATAAAGACTATAAAGTATGATTAATGCCCAAGACATTAAAATCGGAACTTGCATCCGCATGGACGGCAAGCTTTATTTCTGCATCGACTTCCTGCATGTGAAGCCGGGAAAAGGTAATACTTTCATGCGTACCAAGCTGAAAGATGTAGTCAACGGCTATGTGCTGGAACGCCGCTTCAACATCGGTGAAAAGCTGGAAGACGTACGCGTAGAACGCCGTCCGCACCAATATCTCTATCACGACGGTGACAACTACCAGTTTATGAACCAGGAAACTTTCGACCAGATTCCCATCGCCCACGACCTGATTAACGGTGTGGACTTCCTGCTCGAAGGAATGGTTGTAGACGTTGTGTCCGATGCTTCTACCGAAACCGTGCTGTATGCTGACGTACCCGTGAAGGTTCAGATGAAGATTACTTACACCGAACCGGGTCTGAAAGGCGATACGGCTACCAACACGCTGAAACCTGCAACCGTAGAATCCGGCGCAACCGTACGTGTACCGTTGTTCATCAACGAAGGCGAGACTATCGAAATTGACACTCGCGACGGTTCTTACGTAAGCCGCGTAAAAGCATAAGCCCTTTTGGAAATCAGGCAAATGCCCTTTTCATATCATCCCCGGTGCTCCACTTGGCATCCGGGGATTTTTCTTTCCATTTATTCATCTACAAAGCTTAAATGATATATCTTTGCGGAGACAACCAGAACATAAAGCCATACCCATGAGATACTCCGTCATCATCCCCGTATACAACCGCCCCGATGAGGTGGATGAACTGCTGCAAAGCCTGACGCAGCAAAGTTTCAAGGATTTTGAAGTGATTGTGGTGGAGGACGGCTCCTCCATCCCCTGCAAGCCGGTCACAGAGAAGTATCAGGAACTATTGGACGTACATTACTATGACAAGCCCAACTCCGGCCCCGGGCAGACCCGTAACTACGGGGTGGAACGAAGCAAGGGCGAATACCTGATAATACTGGATTCGGACTGCATCCTGCCCGAAGGTTATTTCCTTGCTGTGGAAGAAGAGCTGCAGCACGAAGCCGCCGATGCCTTCGGAGGCCCCGACCGCGCGCACGAATCATTCACAAACATACAGAAAGCCATCAACTACTCCATGACCTCCTTCTTCACCACCGGCGGTATCCGTGGGGGGAAGAAGAAGATGGACAAGTTCTATCCGCGCAGCTTCAACATGGGTGTGCGGCAGGAAGTGTACCAAGCCCTGGGCGGATTCTCGCGGATGCGCTTCGGGGAGGACATCGACTTCAGCATCCGAATCTTCAAGGGAGGATATACATGCCGGCTGTTCCCCGGTGCCTGGGTATACCATAAGCGCCGGACAGACTTTCGGAAGTTCTTCAAGCAGGTACACAATTCCGGGATTGCCCGCATCAATCTGTACAAGAAGTATCCGGAATCACTGAAGCTC
>OHWS01000202.1_pt1 | contig 24774 bp, 24 predicted proteins | sample 1579751 | NCBI WGS metagenome assembly OHWS01 (sample SAMEA3882517, study PRJEB24775) | human gut metagenome | biome: human-associated habitat; feature: intestine environment; material: feces | place: Netherlands | collected 2009/2010
ATGGCTGGTACGCCGCTGGCTGAGCAAAAGGGGCATTCCGGCATTGCTGGCCCGCAAGTGGCACTTTAACGGCACTCCCATCCTGCTGCGCAGCTTTGCGGTTCCGGTGCAGCGCATGTGCACGGTGGTGGGCATCTATCTGGCCGCTTCCAGCCTGCCGTGGGCCATTCCGGGCCTGACAAAGTTTCTGTTCACGGCCTATAAGATCGCAACGACCCTCCTGTTCTGCCAGGGCCTGTACAACGCTTCTGAGGTAGCCGACCTGCTGCTGGCTTCCTGCAGCCCGGAGATCCGGAGCAACAAGACCCTGCGCTCCCTGCTGGACACCACCTACAAGGTGCTGGTCATCATTCTGGGTGTTGCCACCTGCGCGCAGATCGTCGGCTTCCCCATCGGCAGCATCGTAGCCGGTGCCGGTCTTGTAGGCCTGACCATCTCGCTGGCCGCGCAGGAAAGCGCCAGCAACCTGTTCAGCGGCATCGTCATCCTGCTGGACAAACCCTTCTCGGTGGGCGACTGGATCACCGTGGGCGATGTGGAAGGCGAAGTGATCGACATCAACTTCCGCTCCACCCGCATCCGCTCGCCGGACAAAACCGTCAATGTGATCACCAACAGCAAGATCTGCTCTGCCACCGTGCAGAACGCCGCCCTGCGCACCATGCGCCCCTACAAATTCACGCTGGGTGTCACCTACAGCACCACCCGCCCGCAGCTGGAAAAGCTGATGCAGGACCTGCAGGCCATGCTGGATGCAAGCCCCCTCACCAACCACGGCACCAACATCGTGCAGCTGGCCAGCTTCGGAGATTCCAGCATCAACATCCTGATCTCGGCCTACCTGCTGACCAACGTCTACGCCGAGTTTCTGCAGATGCAGAACGACCTGAACCTGAACATCATGGACATCATGCAGGCTGACGGCGTGGATTTTGCCTTTCCCTCCACCAGCGTCTACATCGAAAAGAACTGATCGCATCCACGCGCAAAAAGAGCCCGTTTCCGTCTTATCCGGAAGCGGGCTCTTCTGCTTTTCTGTTATTCGTTCACGGCCGTGCAAGAGCTCCCGGTTCCCGTTGCGAGCATTTCAGCTCTGTGCCCGGCAGACTGAATTTTGTTACGGTATGACTTTTTTACAGTGCCACGTCCAGTGCCATCATCAGGGCAAACCCCAGCACGATGCTCACCACCCCGGCGGGTTCGTCCTGCTCCACGGCCTCCGGGATCATCTCCTGCGCCGTCACGCACACCATGCAGCCCGCCGCCGCACTCATGAGCCAGGGCAGTGCCGCCTGCACCCACCCGGCCAATGCGAATGCCGCCAACGCGCCCAGCGGCTCCACCAGACCGGATGCCGCCCCGGCCCCGAACGCCTGCAGGCGGGTGCGGCCGCTGTGCGCCAGCGGCAGGCTGACGGCGGCCCCTTCCGGGATGTTCTGCAGCCCGATGCCCAGGCTCAACGCCAGCGCACCGCTCACGGCATCCGGTTCCCCGCTCAGGGCCAGCGCCGCCGCAAGTCCCACCACCATGCCCTCGGGCAGATTGTGGAGAGTCACGGCCAGCACCACCCGGCCCATCCGGCCATGCTCTTTTGACCCGGTGTGCATCAGCCGCCCGGCAGCCTCTTCCAGCCGCAGCAGGCCCACAGCACCCAGCACCAACCCCGCCGCCGGGGCCAGCCAGACCGGCAGTATCCCGGCCTCCGCCCGCTCGATGGCAGGCAGCAGCAGGCTCCACACGCTGGCCGCCAGCATGATACCCGCCGCCATTCCGCACAAAATGCGCCGGGTTGCCGGCCTTGTCTGCCTGCGCAGCAAAAACACTCCTGCTGCTCCCAGCGCGGTACACGCCGCCGGGAACAGCCAGACCCCAAGTGTGAAAATGATCCGGTTCAAGCCGCATTCCCCCTTTGCCCGTTGTATGCACAAACGGGCAAAAGGGTGCAGGCTCAGAAATCGTCCTCAGTGCTGTCGCAGCTGTCTGCATCGCAGTCTGCGTCATCGGACGCAAAGCTATCGGTGCTGTCCGTGCTGAAATTGCGCTCGAATGCGGTCATGTACTGGGCATAGCCCTCATCGCCGGTGCCAAAGTAGCCAAAATCAAAGTCTTTCATTGTAGTACCCTCCATAAATATTCTTGTCGTTCAGCCCTCCGGGGGATGTCCGTCCCTCGTTGTGTCTCTATTATCTACATTTACAGTACAATAAAAAGGATTTTATGAGTATTTTTCAAGTTTTTCTGTTTTTGTGCTTCTCACCCGGCGGTACAGGCTCTATCCCGCGCTTTATTTTTGCCAAAAAGTCTTTTACTTTTGGCGAAACTTTATGACAACTATGCCGATTCTTTACGCAGATTATAACTTTCGACCAAAATCCTCTTGATTTTTTTCAAAAACGGATTAGAATATAGCATCGCAGTGAGGTGCTACCGAAAGCCCGCTGCTAAACATTTACAAGAAGACTAAGGAGATCATTGATATGAAACTCAAGAATATTTGCATCGCTGTTGTTGCTCTGGCTCTGGCTGCTGGCATGACCGCTTGCGGTGGTTCTGCTTCTAGCGCTGCTGCTTCCTCCACCTCTGAGGCTGCTTCCGCAAGCACCACCGCTGTTTCCGAGGCTGCTTCTTCTGAGGCTGCTTCCAGCGAGGCCGCTTCCTCTGAGGCTGCATCTTCCGAGGCTGCTTCCTCTGAGGCTGCTGTCAGCGAGGCTGCTTCTTCTGAGGCTGCTTCCACCACTGCCGCCTAAGTTTAACGCGCACAGCGTACATAACAGGATAGCAAAAGGCCGCTGCACATTGATTTCGTGCAGCGGCCTTTTTGGCTGCGCAGAAAGATTTTAAATGCCCTCCGCGTGCGCTATGGGCATAACCAGCGGAATGATTTTTTCTTTTTTCGGGATACCGGGTCGTCTGCGGACGCCCCGGTATCCCATTTTTATGAAAAAAGACCGCCGCACAAAGCCATGTACAGCAGTCCCTCGCGTTTGAGAAGTAAGCTTCCCAGTATCATTTTTCAAGAATTGCGCGGATCTGAGCAAGGTCGGCGGCAAAGGTGATATTCCGCTGCCGCGCCGGAGTAGAAAGCCCCATGGTGATCATCTGCTGCAAAAGCTGATGCAGGGGCTGGTAGTAGCCGTTCAGGTCGTAAAGGATGCAGGGCGCGTCCAACTGCCCCAGCGACAGCTTGCTGATGACCTCGGTGATTTCCTCCAGCGTGCCGGTGCCGCCGGGAAACGCGATAAAAGCATCCCCCAGCTCGATCATTTTGGTCTTGCGGGCGGGAATGTCCTCGGTGACGATCAACTCGGTCAGTCCCTCGTGCTGCAGCTCTGCGTCCAGAAAGCACTTGGGTTCTACGCCGGTCACCCGGCCGCCTGCGGCCAGCACACTGTCGGCCAAAAGCCCCATCAGGCCGCTTTTGCTGCCGCCGTACACCAGCGCATTGCCGCTTTCGCCGATCCAGCGCCCCAGCTGCTGCACGGCCTGCGGCAGTGCAGGGTCGGTGCCAAGGTTTGCCCCCAGATACACGGTAATGTTCATTTTGTCAACCTCTCCTTCCGGTTCAGATGCTCCACAGCACCGCGCCCAGCACCGCAGAAAGTAAGATCATCCCGATGGGGGACGGCGCTTTCTGCGTTTTCTTTTTATAGGCAAAATGCAGAATGCCCAGCAGGGCAAACACCGCCAACGCACGCACATCCGGGGCAAAGCCGCTGGAAACGGTGGTAAAGCCCCCCAGCGTGGAAAGCCCCATGGTGCAGGCGGTAGCCAGGATCATAGCCACCACGCAGGGGCGCACCCCGGCCAGAAAGGCGTTGACCCCGGCGTACTTCATCAGGCTGTGCAGCGCCGCTGCAATGAGCAGAATGATGACAAAAGAGGGCAGCACCACCCCCACCGTTGCCACAAAGGAGCCTGCCAGCCCCGCCTGCGAAGCGCCGATAAAGGTGGCCATGTTCACCGCCAGCGGGCCGGGCGTAGACTCTGACACTGCGATAAAGCTGAGAAATTCGCTCTCGGTCAGCCAGCCGTGCCCCAGCACTGTTTCCCGCACCAGCGAGATCATGCCGTAGCCGCCGCCAAAGGACACCGCACCGATGACCAGAAAGTTCCAGAATAATTGCAACAAGATCATTTTGTGCCGCCTTTCTTCCCCTGCCCTACCGCGTAGGCCAGCACCCCGGCTGCGCCGCAAAGCAAAATGCAGCAGATGGAGGAAAACTTTACCGCCAACACTGAGCAGCCCACCATAGCCGCCAACACCACCGCCACCACTGCCGTGTTGAAGGGGGTGCGCTGCAAGTTTTTGAGCATCTTGACCCCTGCGGATAAGATCAGGTAGATGACACAGGCCTGAATGCCCTTGAAGGCATTGGCCACCACCGTCAGCTGCAAAAAGCGGTCGAAGAAGAGCGAAATAAGGTAGATGACTGCAAAGGACGGCAGGCACACCGCCAAGGTAGAGGCCGCCGCACCGGCAACACCGGCCAGCTTATAGCCGATGTAGGTGGCGCTGTTCACCGCCACAGGGCCGGGAGTGGACTCGGCAATGGCGACCATATCCAGAAACTCTTCCCGGGTGAGCCAGCGCTTTTTTTCTACAAATTCGTGTTCCAGCAGCGCTACCATGGCATAGCCGCCGCCAAAGGTAAAGGCACCGATCTTAAAAAAGGTGCCGAACAATTCTCCGGTTTTAGACATAGGCATCCCTCCATGTTTTTACTGTTTGACTGGCTCCAGCTCCAGATAGCACTCGAAAGCCGTTTTGTCTGCGTGCTTGGCAATAAAGTACCAGCCATCATCCGAAGGCGTGTAGAACACCTCCACCTGCTGCCCCATGGGGACTTCGCGGTGATAGTTGATGGAAGCGAACTTCACAACATGATCGCGCATGATCTCCTGCGGCAGTGCATCGCAGACGATATCCAGATAAAAGGCGTTGTTGATGTGGTAGTGCAGGTCGCACTGGGAGTAGCGCGCCGTAACCAGACCGGCGCTGGTCAGGCTGTCCCGGCGCTTATGCAGCAAAAGGGGCAGTTCCTCTTCCACCGTCTCGTTCCAATAGCCCTCCACCGTCCAGCCCGGCTGGCGCAGGATGTGCCCATCCTCAAGGCTGGACATGATCCAGCGGCTGTCCACCATGGCAACCTCCTGCCCGGCTTCGTCCGTAAGGGTGGTGACGCGCTTGATAGAGCCGCGGAGAGCCTTTTCTGAGCGGGAGCAAAGGGTCAGGGTCTCGCCACGGCGAGGCACACGGTTAAACCGCAGCGCCTGCTTGCCCACCAGAAACGCTACGCCGTGATCCTCAAAAAACTTATCGTCCATGCCAAACTTCCGGGCGTGCATGGAAGAAATCTGCTCCACATAGCGCAGCAGAGCGCTGGCCTTGAGCAGGCTGTGGCAGTCTGCATCGGCATTTTCTACCACGGCAGTACCTTGATAATAAAACTGTTCCATATTCTTTCCCTCCTATCGGAAAAAGGCCGCCGCACCACGTCCGGGACGGCAGCCTTGGTTGAAACGATCAATACTGATTGCGGGTCTTTCTGCGCACTTTGCGCCAGATATTGAAGCAGGCCAGCGCCAGCATGGCCAGCAGCAACAGCAAAAACAGGTAGCTGCCGCCGCCCTCGTCGTAACTCTTCATCTCGCTCCACTTCAGATCCAGCTCACTGTTTACCTCATCGCTCAGGGCGGTGAACACCTTTTCGCGGGCGGCGTCCTCCTCAGACGGATAGGCGATCTCGCTGGTCTTCAGATCCTCGTCCAGCACCTCCCAAACATCGTGCATGGGGGTGGTGTAGCCGATATACTCGCTGTTGGCCTTGCCGATGTCGGTCTCGCACATGAAGTTGATGAACATCTCGGCGGCTTCCTTGTGCTCGCTGGCAGCAGGCACAGCCATGCAGTCCACCGAAAGCACACTGCCCTCCTGCGGGAACACCCAAGCCAGATCCGGGTTATCATCGATCATGGTAATGGCATCGCCGGAGTAGTACACGCCGATAGCTGCCTCGCCGCCGATCATCTTATCAAAGATCTCATCCATGACGTAGGCCTGCACCAGCGGCTTCTGTACCTTGAGCTCCTCCACCACCTCGTCCACCTCTTCCGGGGTGGCGGGGTTGATACTGTGGCCGCTTTTGAATGCAGCGATGGCGTAGGCATCGCGGCTGTTGTTGAACATGAGAATGTTGCCCGCGTACTGTTCATCCCACAGGTCTGCCCAGCAGGTGGGGGCTTCGTCTACCATAGTGGTGTTGTAGATGATGCCGGTGGTGCACAGCATATAGGGTACGGTGTAGGCGTTCTGTGGGTCGTAATCCGGGTTGCGATAGCCTGCATCGATCTTCTGGAAATTGGGGATATTCTCGTAGTCAAGGGGTGCAAGCATCCCCTCGTTGATCATCTTTGCCACCATGTAGTCGGAGGGGATGATCACATCGTAGTTGGCTGCGCCGGACTTGAGTTTGGCGTACAGGGACTCGTTGGAGTCGAAGGTGGTGTAGTTCACCTTGATGCCAGTCAGCTTTTCAAAGGCGGCAACCACGTCCACACTGTCATCCGAGCCGTTGGAGATGTACTCGCCCCAGTTATAGACGTTCAGGGTGACGTTCTGCCCCTTGAAGCGGGTCCAGTCGTAAGCGTCCGACACCGAGACGTCCTCGGTCACCTCAATAGTACCGGCGGCAAGCACCGGCAGTGCGGCGCACAGCGCCACAGCCAGCGTCAGCAGCAATGCAGCAATGCGTTTCATCGTGCGCCCTCCTTTCGCAGCGTTTTCTGATCCCGGCGGTAGCTGCGGCTCTCCATGGCGTTGGACACCAGAATGACGCTGAGGATGACCACGAACATGATGGTGGACAGTGCGTAGATCTCCGGGCTGACCTTTTTACGGGTCATGGAGTAGATGGCAATGGGCAGGGTCTCCACCGTACCACAGTTGAAGTAGGAGATCATGAAGTCGTCGATGGAATAGGTCAGGCAGATGAGGAAGGCAGAAAGGATGGCAGGGCTGATCTCCGGCAGGATGACCTTGAAGAACGCCTGCCGGGGGTCGCAGCCAAGATCCAGCGCTGCTTCGTACAGCTTGATATCCAGCTGCTTGAGCTTGGGGCTTACGTTAAAGATAACGTAAGGCACGTTGAACGCGATATGCGCAATGAGCAGCGTGGGCAGACCCATGATGTTGTCCGGCAGCCATGCGGACTGCGTGGCAAAGCGCTGGTAGGCCACGAACAGCAGCATCAGGGAGATGCCGGTGATGATCTCCGGGTTGACCACCGGGATATAGGTGATGTTGGTCACCAGCAGGCGGCTTTTGCGGCTCATGGAGGCAATGCCAAGGCTGGCTGCCGTGCCCAGCACCGTGGCGATGATGGCGGACAGTACTGCCACCTCAACGGACACCCACAGCGCGTGGAGGATGGACGCATTCGTGAACAGGCTGCGGTACCATTTGAAGGTAAAGCCGGTGAACAGCGAATAGCCCTTGCTCTGGTTGAAGCTGAACACGATCATGTAGGCAATGGGCAGGTACATGAAACAGAAGAACAGGATGATGTAGACCCGCTGCATCAGGCGCAGATGTTTTGTTTTCATCAGGACACGCCCTCCATTTCATCCTCGTCAAAGCTGGATGTAAAGCTCATGCACAGCAGTACGATGATCATCAGCACAAGGCTCATGGCCGAGCCGACGTTCAGGTTATAGCTGTTACCCAAGAACTGCATCTCGATCAGGTCACCGATCAGCAGATTAGAGCCGCCGCCCAGCATACGGCTGATGACAAAGGTAGACACTGCCGGCACGAACACCATGGTGATGCCGGTGCTGATGCCCGGCACGCTCATGGGGATGAGCACCCGCACAAGGGTCTTGGTGGTGTTGGCGCCAAGATCCTGCGCAGCCTCCACAAGGCTCTGGTCGATCTTGGTCATGCTGGTATACAGCGGCAGGATCATGTAGGGCACATAGTTATACACCATGCCCAGCACCACCGCGCCGGAGGTGTTGAGCATGGTATAGGGGCCAAGGCCGATAAAGCCCAGCAGGGTGTTCACCGGGCCGTTCACGCTGAGCAGACCCATCCATGCGTAGGTACGCAGCAAAAAGTTCATCCACATGGGCAGCATGACCAGCATAAGCATGATGTGCTGCTTGTTCACCCGCAACCGGGACAGAAAATAGCCCACCGGGAAGGCGATGACCAGACAGATAACGGTAGCAATAAGCGCCAGCAGCAGACTGCGGGCAAACACCGAGCCGTAGCCGCTGATGGAGGTAAGGTTATTCAGGGTAAAGTTGCCCTCGGCATCGGTCATGGCGTAGTACACCACAATGAACAAGGGCACAACGGTAAACAGCACCATCCATACAAAGTACGGATAGGCCAGCTTTTTATCATAGATCTTCATGGCACATCACCCCTCGCTCCGCGCCATGATATGGATCTCGTTGGGGCCGATGCGCATACCAATGGTCTCACCAGGGGTGCAGGCGCGGGTGGAGTGGATCAGCCACTCGCGGCCTTCGCACTCCACGTGCATCTCAAAGTGCACGCCCTTGAAGATGACATCGTTCACCACACCCACAAGCTGGCCTTCCACCGGGGAGACCACCTCGATATCCTCCGGGCGCACCACCACCTGCACGCTCTGTTCCCGGGCAAAGCCGCGGTCCACGCAGGGGAAGTCCACACCGGAGAAGGACACCAGAAAGTCCTTGTGCATCACGCCGTCCACAATGTTGGAATCGCCGATAAAGTCTGCCACAAAGGCGTTTTTCGGCTCGTTGTAGATATCCTCCGGGGTGCCGATCTGCTGCACCTTGCCGCCGTTCATGACCACGACGGTATCGGACATGGTAAGCGCTTCCTCCTGATCGTGGGTGACATAGATAAAGGTAATGTTCATCTCGCGCTGCAGCCGCTTGAGTTCCAGCTGCATCTCCTTGCGCAGCTTCAGGTCCAGTGCACCCAGCGGCTCGTCCAGCAGCAAGATCTCCGGCTCGTTGACCAGACTGCGGGCAATGGCCACGCGCTGCTGCTGACCACCGGACATCTGGCTGATGCTGCGGCGCTCGAAGCCCTTTAAGCCCACGACCTCCAGCATATCGCGCACCTTGCGGCGGATGGTGTCCTCGTCCAGCTTTTTGAGCCGCAGACCAAAGGCCACGTTCTCGAACACATTCAGGTGCGGGAACAGCGCGTATTTCTGGAACACGGTATTCACCGGGCGCTTGTAGGGCGGCACACCGGTAATGTCCTCCCCTTTCAGCAGCACCTTGCCGGCGTTCGGCTCCAGAAAACCTGCAATCAGGCGCAGGGTGGTAGTTTTGCCGCAGCCGGAGGAACCGAGCAGCGTCACGAACTCCTTATCATGGATATCCAGATTCAGCCCATCCAGAATGCGCTGTCCATCAAATTCCACTACGATATCCCGCAGTGAAACAACCACCGAGTTGTCCATTTTATATGTTATCCTCCTTGTTCTCAGATACGAAAAAAGACAGGGAGCCTGCCCCATCTTTTTGCGTATAAGGGATGCTCCGCCCCGCGCAGCAGCATGATCTTGCGCGGCGGACTTACCCTGTCACGGTTTATAATAAACAATCACAGTCGGATTGTCAATCACTCTGCCGATGTTTGCTGAAACTTTATAAAAAGCTGCAAAAAAATATACGCTGCACCTTGGTTTCGGTGCAGCGTATCAAAGCAATTATTCCTGCGTTTTCAGGTCGTTTTCGGTCAGCAGAAGCGCCTGTACAGTGCTTGTGTCCACCGTGTATACCGAAGGTTCCCCTTCCACTTGCAGATACCACCCGTCCGTGCCGCAGGCGTAGGCCAGCTGCACGGTGGAGCCATCCTCGCTGGTAACGGCTGCGGTGAATACCGGTGCATCAAAACCACAGGCGGCAAGATCCGCGTCCGTAGTTTGAGCGGTGGCATAGGTGCACAGGGCAGACAGCAGGCTTTGCACCTTATCCTGTGCAAGGCTGGCGGTGGGGTCAGAGGCCAGCCGCCACACCGTCTCGTAGGCAGAGGAAGAGGCGCTGTCGGTGCCGCTTTCGGCAGGCTCGCTGACGGCGTTCAGGGTGACGGAGGTTCCATCTGCCAGCGTGTAGGCTACCTGCGTGATGGCAGAAGCCGTAAGCCCGGTGGGGCAGAAGCTGCCGAAAAGCCCGGCCTTATCCAGCTGGAAACAGGCGGCTTTGTTGCCGCTGACAGTGTAGATGGCATCGTCCCCGGCTTTTTGCACATAGAGGTCCCCGGTGACAGGGTTTTCTGTCCCGAAGGTCAGGGTAGTGCTCTGCCCTGCCGCCGTCACCGTAACGGTGAGCTGCAGGCTGTCCAGCCCGTAGTCCTCCCCTGCCTGCGGCGTCAGGCTGCGCTTGGCATTCAGTGCCATCAGGGCAGTGCGCATGGTGTTGCAGGCGCTTTCGTCCAGATGATAGGCAGGGTCCTGTGCCAGCAGCCAGCTGCCGCCGGAATATTGCAGAGTGTAGGTCTCGCCGTTATAGGTGTACTCGATCTGCTCCAAGTCCTCGGCGGCAAAGCTGGAAAGGGGGATGCTGCCCTCGGCGGCGGCGCTGGCGGCCTGCTCGGCCTTGGCGTTGCTGCGGGTCACCGCCCACAGTGCCGCGCCCAGCAGCACTGCCGCTGCCAGCAGCACCAGCAGGACACGCTGTTTTGTTTTCATGGCGGTCTCCTTATCTGCGGCGGCGCAGCAGCACCACCACTGCCCCGGCAATGAGCACCGCCGCCGGGAGCACGAACACAAAGGTCAGCCCCAGTGCTGCAGCGGTGGAGCCTGCCACCGTGATGGGCTCGGCTTCCAGCGCCTTGGTGTCCACAAGGACATCCTGCCCTACCAGCGAGGCAGCGCAGCCCTGCAAAAAGGTCAGGTTGCCGGGCATGGACTGATAAAGCTGCTCGTTATCCATGTTGGGACAGCCGATCCAGAGGACCTCGGCGCCGGTATCCTCGTTCCGTGCCCAGACGGCCAGCGCAAAGGGGCCATCTGCGTCCCCTTCCTCCCGCTCCATAGTGGTAAGGTCGTTGATGTCGACCTTGGCATAGGCAGAGGAGGAACTGTTCAACAGCGGCTCGGCGGTGACATCCTCGGTCTCAGTGATCGTGATACCCTGCGCCACCGACAGCATGACATGGGTATTGGTATTCACGCCGTTCAGCGCGGTGCTTTCGGTGGGCGTGCCGTAGTCCGGCAGCAGCGACCATGCAGAGTTATACAGTGCCTTGCCGCTGTCGCCCTCCACCACCATGCCCTCTGCGCGGGCAAGGCCGAACTGCGCCAGCACAGCGTCCAGCTGCGGGGTCTGGGCGTAGACGCTGCTGGTCAGCAGCAGCTTGCCGCCCGCCGCCAGATAATTTTGCAGCTGGCTGATCTCGTCCACAAGGCCGTCCCCTGCGGAAAAATCGGTGGTGGGTGCGTTGATGATGAGCAGATCGCAGTCCTCCGGGATGGTGCTCGTGAGCAGGTCCAGCGGCTGTGCGTCGATATTCTGGGCGTCCAGCGCATCGGTCAGGGAGTCGGTCAGGGTCTGCTCGCCGTGGTTGGTGGTATAGTAGGCGTGGCTCTGCCCGGCTGCGGTAAGCTTATAAATGGCAGAGGTGATCTGCTTTTCGCCGCCAAAAGTCACGCTGGCAGAGCCGGTGGTGTAGTAGTCGGTATAATCGTACTCGTACAGGTCGGCGGCATCCAGTACGGTGCTGTTCTCCCCGCAGGTGACAATCAGACTGCCGGTGGAAACATTCTCTGCGCCATACTTTGCGGCAAAGGTTGGGTACAGGGTGGGGTCCTTCTGTTCCCAGCTCAGGTGCCCGCTCTCGGCGGCGTAGTGATCCAGCAGCTTTGTGATGATGATATCCTCGCTGCCGGTTTCACAGAGGTAATAGATGTGCACATCCTTTTCCAGCCCCTCCACCAGCGCTTTGGTGCTGTCGCTCAGGGTGTACATTTTGGCCTCAGAGAGGTCGAACTCGGTATATTTTGCAGGGATGGCCCGCACCAGCAGGTTGAGCAGCACCGCCAGCACCAGCACTGCCGCCAGCATGGCGGTGGACAGCAGCCCACTGCGGAACACCCTGCCCTTTTGGGAGGCTGCGTTCTTGTTCCATTTCATCGTTATGGCCTCCTCTCAGTTCCAGCGGCGCTTTTCCAAGCCCTGTGCGGTGAAAAACAGGAACACCGCCGCCACGGTCAGGTAGTAGACCAGTGTGGGAATGGAAAAGCTGCTGTTGACAAATTCTTCAAAGGGGGTAAACAGGCACAGGGCGTTGAGCACTGCACTGAAAGCCTCGGTCAGCCAGCTGCTCTTGAGCAGAAACAGCGCCGTAAGCGCCACGCAGCACCCCGCAAAGGAAAGACAGCCCAGCGTAAAGCTTTTGCTGCGCAGCCCTGCCACCACGCTGAGCACAGCGGCAATGGCGGTGAACAGTGCCAGCGCCACCGCGCTGCCAGTGGTGAACATGGTGCGCAGGCTGGGCATCATATAAGCCAGCAGCAGCGCTGCCACGCCGGACACGGCGGCGATGATCTGGTTTTCGGTCAAGCTGGAAAGGAACACCCCGATGGCAATGGCGGCGCAGCCCATGAGGTAATAGCACAGCAGCGCGGAAAAATTGGCCAGCGTGCTGGTGCCGGTAGCGCCCAGTGCTTTCAGCACAAGGATCATGCCCGCATCCACAAGGCAGGGCAGCGCAAAAATGACGCAAAGGGCAAAATATTTGCCCAGCACGATGCCGCCCACCGACACCGGGCTTGTGAGCAACAGCTGGTCGGTGCGGCTGTGGCGCTCCTCCGCAAAGGAGCGCATGGTGAGCACCGGGATGTAGAGCAGCAGCACAAAAATGGTGCGGTACAGCGTGTAGTAGCCAAAATCCGGCAGACCATAGCCCAGATTCAGCGCCACAAAATAGATAGCCGTAGCCGCCAGCATAAAGGCGGTAAGCACCGCACCGATCATGCCGTGAAAGCAGCTGCGGAGTTCTCGTTTAAAGATGGCAAGCATCTCAATTCTCCTCCTCTTCTGCCGGGGTGTTCTGCTCCGGCGTTTTTTCGGTCAGCGCTAGGAATACCTCCTCAAGGCTGCGGTTCTCGGCGGCAAGCGCCAGCACGGTGCACCCGGCCTCGGTCAGTGCCCGGGACACAGCGGCGCGGCGGTCAGCGGCGTCCTCGCTCTCGGCAGTAAAGGTGACCTGACCGTCCGCAGCGCTTTCCAGTTCTACCTTGCAGATGCCCGGCACGCTGCGCACAGCGGCCAGCACGGTGTCGGGCTCGCCCTGCGCGGTGGCACGCAGGCGGCTGCCCGGGTTCAGGGTCTCGCCCAGCTCCTCCGGGCTGCCTACCGCCACCAGACGGCCTTTAGAGAGGATGAGCACCTGCTGGCATACCGCCTGCACCTCGCTGAGGATGTGGCTGGACAGGATGACCGTGTGCGCCTTGCCCAGCTCCCGGATGAGGTTGCGGATATCGATGACCTGCGCGGGGTCCAGCCCTACGGTGGGTTCATCCAGAATGATAAGCTGCGGGCTGCCCAGCAGCGCCTGCGCGATGCCCACCCGCTGACGATAGCCCTTGGACAGGCTGCGGATGACCCGGGGCAGCACTTCTTCCAGCCCGGTGCGGTGGGCAGCGGCCAGTACCTGCTGTTTGCGCTGCGCACGCTTGACTCCCTTGAGCTCTGCCACAAAGTCCAGATACTCCTGCACGGTCATTTCCGGGTAGAGCGGCGGCTGCTCCGGCAGATAGCCCACACAGGCTTTGGCCTGCTGCGCCTGCTCCGGCAGACGGAACCCGGCTACCTTCACCTCGCCCTCGGTGGGGGCAAGATAGCCGGTAAGGATATTCATAATGGTGGATTTGCCCGCGCCGTTGGGGCCAAGCAGGCCGTAGATCTGGCCGTCCGGCACCGTAAACGAGAGATCCTGCACGGCAGGGCGGCTGCCGTAGGACTTGCTCAGGTGAGAAACTTCGATCACAGCAAACTCTCCTTTGTTTCAGAAGCTGTTTTGCGGAAAGCAGCGTAGAGCCAATGCTTTCCGGTTTGAAACTGCTATAGTTTAGACGGAAAATGTGTTTAAATTAAGACAATCCTGTGTGGGAAAACGAAATATTTGCCCACGCAAAAAGCAAAAATGCCGCTTCCCGAAGGAAGCGGCATGAGATAGCCTATAATTACTTACGGCCGAAACGCTTGTTGAAGCGCTCAACACGTCCGCCGGTGTCAACCAGCTTCTGCTTGCCAGTGTAGAAAGGATGGCACTTGGAGCAAACTTCGACGTGGATCTCGGGCTTGGTGGAACGAGTTTTGATGACATTACCGCAAGCGCAGGTAATGGTGCAGTCAACGTAGTTCGGATGGATACCCTGTTTCATTCTTTTCACCTCAATTCTGGTTCTGACGTATTGGGGCCATATTTAATGTATGTGCCCATCACAACCTTCAATATCGGCTACCCCGTCGAGCGGCCTTGGAAACGATTGCCTTACTATTATAGCACGAATTGGCCAGAATGCAAGAGGGAAATTTAAGTTTTTACAGCTTTTACAGCGTCCAGCCCTTTTTTTCGGCCAGCTGCTCCAGCTCCCGGTAAGAAAGCCGCAGCTGCGCGATGTTAAAGCCCGGCAGCTCTGCAAGGCAGCTGCCGTCCTGTGCCCGGTGCAGCAGCTTGTGCACCTGCAGTTCCTGCTCGCCGTCCAGCGTATCCAGCCCGGTCACATATTCTCCGCACCGGGGCAGCGGCTGCTGCCAGTCGATGGTTTTGCAGACCCTTGCAAGCGTAAGATGGTTGCAGGTCACCGTCTGCCGGAATTCCAGTTTCATGATGTTCTCCCCTTTTGCGCCGGAGATTCACAGCTGTGCCCGGCACGACACCATGATATAACATTTTGTTTTATATGTCAATATAACATTTCGTTATGCCTATACTTTACCTTGAATAAAGCCTTTGAGGTAAACACCATGTATCAACGTATCCGGGATCTGCGGGAGGATCGTGATCTGCTGCAAAAGGATGTTGCGGCGTATCTGAAATGTACACAGGTCTGCTACTCCAATTACGAGACCGGCAAGCGGGATATCCCCACCGAGGTGCTGATCCAACTTGCCTGCCTCTACCATACCAGTACCGATTATATCCTTGGCCTGACGGACAACAGCGCCCCGCCCGTTCCCCGCAAAGCATAAAAGAAAAAGCCCAGAATCATTCGAATCAACGAACGATTCTGGGCTTTCACATGCCGCCGACGGGGGTCGAACCCGTACTCTGTCTCCAGAAAGGGATTTTAAGTCCCTCGTGTCTGCCAATTTCACCACAGCGGCGCAACCCCGGCTTACAAAGCCCTGCTGCCCTCTGGCTTGAGAGGGAGCCGGGAATAACAGGTGTGAGGAAAAATTATTACAACCACACTGCTATTCGCAATCTGGTGGTATTAACATTTTTATTAAAATCAGCGGCTTTTATGATACAATAGTTTCCCTGTTTTGTCAAGAAAAACCGCTTATTCGGTGCCGCTTACACCTTGCCGCCGTGCAGCTCGGCGTACATCCGGGAGCGGCACTCGGCCACTGCGGGGGTCATGTTAACGTAGTGTTTGTGGGGGCACTCCAGACGCAACTCGCTCTCCCAAGTCTCCTCGGTGAGCTGCTTTGCAATATAGGCCTTTTTTTCTGCAATAGAGGGCAGGTCAATGGCCAGCTCGCCACACAGAATATGCGGCACCAACAGCGGGCGCACAGCGGTGGGGGTAAAGGTGATGGTGCGCTCGATGGCGTCCGAGTCCAGATTGACCATGGTGACCGGCTTACCAGCCTCGATGACCTCACCGTCCATGGCAATCAGGTCGCACTGTGCCTGACCGTTTTCATCGTACAGACGCCACGGCATCTTCTTGCCCGGGATGATAGCCTTGCTGGCGGAGTCCGAGCACTTCATCTTGGGGGTGTAGCTGCCGTCCGGCTTTTTCACCGCCACCAGCTTGTACACGCCGCCGAACACGGGGTCGGAGGCAGAAGTGATGAGGTTTTCGCCCACGCCGTAGGAGTCGAAGTGTGCGTGCTCGTACAGTTCCATGTTGGCGATTTTCTTCTCGTCCAGACCGTTGGAGGCCACCAGCTTGATGTAGGGCTTGCCTGCGGCATCCAGTGCCTTGCGCAGCCGCTTGGAGCCGCGAGCAAGGTCGCCGGAGTCGATGCGGGCGCTCTTGACACGGCGGTTGGGATCGTTTGGGTATTTCTCAATGAGATAATCGTCCAGCTTGATCAGGTTGGGCAGGCCGCTTTCCATAATATTATAGGTATCCAGCAGCAGGCTGACCGAATCCGGGTAGGTATCGGCAAAGGCCTTGAAGGCATCGAATTCGGTGGGGAAAAACTCGATAAAGCTGTGTGCCACGGTGCCCACGGCCTTGACCTCTGCACCGAACTTCATCTCTGCCAGACAGTTGGCCGTGCCGATGCAGCCGCCCAGCACTGCTGCGTAAGCGCCATCGTTGCCGGCACTCTCGCCCTGTGCGCGGCGGGTGCCGAACTCCATGACGCTGCGAGGGGTGTGGGTATTCAGGCCGGTAACGCGGGTGGCCTTGGTGGCGATCAGGCTATGGAAGTTCATGGTCTGCAGCAGGTAGGTCTCGATCAGGATCGCACCCACCAGATCGCACTCGATGCGCACCATCTGCACATGGGGGTAGCAGACCGTGCCCTCGGGCAGGGCGTACATATCACCCTTCCACTTGTAGGTGCGCAGATACTCGCAGAATTCCTCGCTCATGCCCTTAGTGCGCAGCCAGTGGATGTCCTGCTCATTGAAGTGATAGTCCAGCAAAAAGCGGGTCAGCTTGCGCTGGCCTGCGCTGATGGAATAGCCCTGATTGTCCGGGTTCTTGCGGAAGAACATGTCAAACACCAGCGTGGTATCCTTAAAACCATGCAGGAACAGGCAGTTTGCCATGGTGAATTCGTAAAAGTCCACCACCATCGCGGGGTTATCGTAGTCCTCATCGGGGATATAAGGCTCGACCTTGATCTCGTTCATGAATGTTTTCCTCTCTATCTGTACCCGGCGTCAGTTCTTCCCTACTGCGCGCCGCCTGCCGCTTGCCCGGCAGGGGGATCCTCTGCCCTGTCATGACAGAGCGTTTCTATCATGATAGCACGATTTCCCTGCCGGTGCAAGTATTTTCGCGTAAAAAGGGGTGCTGTACACACAGGCTGCGGCTTCCCGTGTCAGAAACGTCTGCGGACATTTCTCGCTTCTCTTTTAGCGTATAGAAAGAGACCGCCGCACAACGCTGTGCAGCGGTCTCTGTGTTCAAAGTAATCGCTTGCTCAGAACAGGCTTAGCCGTTCATGATGCTGGGAGTGGCGTTCTTCAGCACAACGTCGTGGCTGCCGCCCTCCACGATGGAGGTGGAGGAAACAACGGTCAGCTTGGCCTTCTGCTGCAGCTCAGGGATGGACAGAGCGCCGCAGTTGCACATAGTGCTCTTCACCTTGTACAGGGTGGTCTGCACACCATCTGCCAGAGGACCTGCGTAGGGCACATAGCTGTCCACGCCCTCCTCAAAGCTCAGCTTGGTGGAGCCGCCCAGGTCGTAGCGCTGCCAGTTGCGGGCACGGTTGGAGCCTTCGCCCCAGTACTCCTTCATATACTGACCATTGATGCGCACCTTGTTCGTGGGGCTCTCGTCAAAGCGGGCAAAGTAGCGGCCCAGCATCACGAAGTCTGCGCCCATAGCCAGAGCGAGGGTGATGTGGTAGTCGTGAACGATGCCGCCGTCAGAGCAGATGGGCACATAGATGCCGGTCTCCTTGTAGTACTCGTCACGAGCCTTGGCAACCTCGATGACAGCGGTAGCCTGACCGCGACCGATGCCCTTGGTCTCACGGGTGATGCAGATGGAGCCGCCGCCGATACCGATCTTCACGAAGTCTGCGCCAGCCTCAGCGAGGAAGCGGAAGCCCTCAGCGTCCACCACGTTACCGGCACCCACCTTGACGGTGTCGCCGTAGTGCTCGCGGATCCAGCCGATGGTGCGGCTCTGCCACTCGGAGTAGCCCTCGGAGGAGTCGATGCACAGCACATCCACACCGGCCTCTACCAGTGCGGGCACGCGCTGGGCGTAGTCGCGGGTATTGATACCGGCACCCACAACATAGCTCTTGTTCTTGTCCAGCAGCTCGTTGACGTTGGCCTTGTGGGAATCGTAGTCCTTGCGGAATACCATATACACCAGATTGCCCTCGGCATCCACCAGAGGCAGAGTGTTGATCTTGTTGTCCCAGATGATGTTGTTGCAGTCGTGCAGGGAGGTGTTCTCCGGGGCAGTGACCAGCTTCTCGATGGGGGTCATGAAGGTGGTAACAGGAGCGTCATCGGGGGTGTGGTTGACGCGGTAATCGCGGGAGGCCACGATGCCCAGCAGCTTGCCGTTAGGAGTGCCGTCGGCAGTGATGGCGATGGTGGAGTGGCCGGTGCGTGCCTTCAGCTCCAGCACATCATGCAGGGTGGCGGTGGGAGCCAGATTGGAATCGGACACCACATAACCGGCCTTGAAGCTCTTGACGCGGCGCACCATGGCAGCCTCGTTCTCGATGCTCTGAGAGCCATAGATAAAGGAAACGCCGCCCTGACGAGCCAGTGCAATGGCCAGCTTATCACCGGAGACCGACTGCATGATGGCGCTGATCATGGGGATATTCATCTGCAGCGGGCACTCCTCCTGTCCCTTGCGGTACTTGACCAGCGGGGTCTTCAGGCTGACCGCCGTGGGCACATTCTCCGCAGAGGAATAGCCGGGGACCAGCAGGTACTCGCCAAAGGTGCGGGAGGGTTCTTCGTAGAAATAAGCCATAATCAAACTCCTTTTCTCTTAACGCATCCGATATAAATCAGCATCAAAATCATTCATGTTTGCTGCCTATAAATTGATTGTATATACTTTACCACAAAGCCTGCAAGAATACAAACCCCTGCCGCGCCAAACTTTATAATTGTCCTTTGCGGAAAAACAGACAAATTGCCAAGCGTTTTCGGGCATTGGTCATACTTTGATTTTTGAAGTATCACTTTTGCAGGTAAAACAGGGCTTGCAGAATGCAAAAAAGCTCGTCCAGAATACCGGACGAGCCCTTTTGCACACGAAGCGGGACACTGCCTGTGCGGCGCATGGATCATAGCTGTGAAGGAGAACAGCCGGAGGAGGAGGATCCGCGCCCAGTATCCCAAAAACAAGAAGAAAAAGATTTCACACACAGCCTTGGGGCTTTGCCCTTGCTGTAACCATATTGTAACTCTTTTGAAACCATTTTGCAATAGGGTTTTGTAATTTTTTTGTAATTTATTTTGTTAACTTTTTATGTCCTGCCCCTCCGGGCTGCTGCAAACATTATTTCCTTTTTTGTACCCGGTATGGTATACTGGCTATGAATATGCTGCCACAGGCAGAAAAAAGGAGTTTAGGATACGGTATGAAAACAAAATTGGGTATTGTGGGCTGCGGTTTTCTGGGCAACATCGTGGCTGACGCGTGGAAGAAGGGTCTGCTGCCGGACTACGAGCTGGTGGGCGTGACCAGCCGCACCCGCGCTTCGGCTGAAAAGACCGCCGCCAATGTCGGCTGCGCCGTCTGCGAGGACGTGGATGCACTGCTGGCACTTGAGCCGGAGTACATCGTGGAGGCTGCTTCGGTGGAGTCGGTGCGCGCCATGGCCATCCCCGTGCTGAAGCGGGGCGTGAATCTGGTCATTCTATCCATCGGTGCCTTTGCGGATCTGGATTTCTACGCACAGGTCAAAGCTGCCGCCGTGGAGGGCGGCGCCAAGGTGCATCTGGCCAGCGGTGCCATCGGCGGCTTTGATGTGCTGCAGACCGTCACCCTGATGGCGCAGGCGCAGGGCCTGCCGGAGACTGCCGGCATCGAGACCCATACCGGTGCAAAAGGCTTCCGCAATACGCCGGTGTGGGCAGAGCATCTGCTGACCGACACCGAAAAGACCACCGTGTTCACCGGCAACGCCAAGCAGGCCATTGCCACCTTCCCCCGCCGGGTGAACGTGGCTGTGGCTACCTCTCTGGCCACCACCGGTCCCGAGAGCACCGGCGTGACCATGCACTCCGTTCCCGGCTGGGTGGGCGACGACCACTGCATCACTGCCGAGATCGAGGGCGTGAAGGCTGTGGTGGACATCTGCTCCTCCACCAGCGCCATTGCGGGCTGGAGCGCCGTCTCTCTGCTGCGCAATCTGGCTTCGCCCGTCTGCTTCTACTAATATAAGGAGGAGTCTGTCATGTTTGAAAAGCTTGTTGCCATTGAGCCGGTCAGCCTGATTCCCTCTGCCGAGGAGGAACTGCACCGCTACGCCAAAGAGGTGGTGCTGTTCCGGGATGTACCCGGCAGTGACGCCGAGATGGTGCGCCGCATCGGGGACGCCGATGCCGTGCTGCTGAGCTACACCTCCCGCATGGGCAAGGAGGTCATTGCGCAGTGCCCCAACATCCGCTATATCGGGATGTGCTGCAGCCTGTACTCTGAGGAAAGCGCCAACGTGGATATTGCCTACGCACGCACCCGGGGCATTCAGGTGCTGGGCATCCGGGATTACGGCGACCGCGGCGTTGTGGAGTATGTTCTGCACGAGCTGACCGGTCTGTTGCACGGTTTTGGGATGCCTATGCTGCGGGACGAGCCGGTGGAGATCACCGGCCTGAAGGTGGGCATCGTGGGGCTGGGTGTTTCCGGCCGGATGATCGCCGATGCGCTGCAATTTATGGGCGCAGAGATCAGTTACTTTGCCCGCAGCGCAAAGCCGGACGCCGAGGCTGCCGGTATGACCTTTAAGCCGCTGGCTCAGCTGCTGGCTGAGAGCGAGGTGGTGTTCACCTGCCTGAACAAGAACGTGCTGCTGCTGGGCGAAAACGAGTTTGCCCAGCTGGGTGCAGGCAAGGTACTGTTCAACACTTCCATCGGCCCCGGCTTTGATTCCGCTGCGCTGGAAAAGTGGCTCGATCTGCCCGGCACCCGCTTCTTCTGCGACACCCGCGCCGCCGCAGGCTCCGTGGCCGAGGACTTCTTTGCCCGGGAAAACGTGCGCTGCGCCAATGTATCCGCAGGCCGCACCAAGCAGGCTTTTGTGCTGCTGAGCAAAAAGGTGCTGGACAACATCCGTACCGCACTGGGCGAATAAGCGGTGCATTTTGCGCGGCCTGTTTTTCTTGCATCTTTTCCCCGATTGTGGTATGCTTTCTAGTATAAAAAGGGAGCCCGTGCAAGCGGGCTGAGAGTGGGCTGTACTGCCCTGACCTGTGACCTGATTTGGATCATGCCAACGTAGGGAGATAGCGCTTTTATCTGCGGATATGTCTTTGCGGGCATATCCGCATTTTTGCTGCAAAGGAGCATTTTACCCATGAAAACTGCATTGACCATTGCCGGCAGTGATTCCAGCGGCGGCGCCGGAATTCAGGCCGATATCAAGACCATGACCGCCAACGGCGTGTTTGCCATGAGCGCCATTACCGCCCTGACGGCACAGAACACCACCGGCGTGACCGCCATTTTTGACACCACGCCGCAGTTTCTGGCGCAGCAGCTCGACGCCGTGTTCACCGACATTTACCCGGATGCGGTGAAGATCGGCATGGTATCCTCTGCCCCGCTCATCGACACCATCGCCGAGCGGCTGCATTTTTACGGTGCAAAGCATATCGTGGTGGACCCCGTGATGGTGGCCACCTCCGGTGCAAAGCTGCTGCAGGACGATGCTGTGCAGGCGCTGACCGAAAAGCTGCTGCCGCTGGCTGAGGTGCTTACCCCCAACATCCCGGAGGCTGAGATCTTGTCCGGCATGAGCATTGCCAATGCCGCCGACATGGAAGCCGCTGCCCGTACCATCAGCGAGCGCTACGGCTGCGCCGTACTGTGCAAGGGCGGACACCAGATCAACGATGCCGACGACCTTTTGTGGCGCGGCGGCACCGGCAAGTGGTTCAAGGGCAAGCGCATTGCAAACCCCAACACCCACGGCACCGGCTGCACCCTGTCCAGCGCCATTGCTTCCAATCTGGCCAAGGGGTACAACCTTGACACCGCCGTGGAGCGCGCCAAGGCCTACATTTCCGGCTGTCTGTCTGCCATGCTGGACTTAGGACACGGCTCCGGGCCCATGGATCATACCTTCAACCTGAAGGGAGATTTTGTCCGTGACTGACCTGCCCTTTGTCTCGGCGCTGGTGCAGGCCGACCTGCCCGTGTGGGAGCAGTGCCTGCAGGCCGAGTTTTTGCAAAAGATGGAGAACGGCACCCTGAGCGAGGACTGCTTTAAAAGCTACCTCGTAGAGGACAGCCTGTATCTGCGGGAGTACGCCAAAATTTTTGCTTGGGGCATGACCAAGGCCACCACCATGGCTGCCATGCGCACTTACTATTCCCTGCTGTCCTTCGTGCAGGAGAACGAGGACCTGACCCGGCTGCGGTATCTGGAGCAGTACGGTCTGCGGGAAGCTGATATCCAGTCCCTGCCCCTGCGCCCGGAAAGCCGCGCCTATCTGGACTGCATGATCGACGCTGCCCGCACCGGCGAGGGGGAAGCTGAGTGCCTGATGGCCTGCCTGCCCTGTATGCTGAGTTACGGCTGGCTATTCCAGAAGCTTTTGCAGCGCTCCCCCGCCGTAAAGGACACCTACTACGGCGCGCTGGTGCTGGACTACGCTGGCCCCGGCTACGATGCCGCCTGCCGTGCATGGGCAGAACGTGCTGAAGCAGCCTGCACCGGCCTTTCGCCGGAGCGTGCCGCCCGCTGCCGCGCGATCTTCCGCGCCTGCTCGGAGCACGAGCTGCACTTCTGGGAGATGTGCGCCACACCCCGGACGGATATTTAAGAATAAATATAGAGAACCCGGAAGGTCCGCAGACCTTCCGGGTTCTCTTCTTATAAAATCTTTATCGCAGCACCGAGAGTTCCTCGATGCCATAGCGCTGCATCAGGACGATGGCCGCCGGGGTGATCTCCTCGCCGCTGACCGCCACAGGGATGGCGGGCGGGCAGGACACCGTGGGCATAGCGCACACCCGCCCCAGTGCCTTGTGCACCGGGATGCGTACCTGTGCGCCCAGCACCGCCTGCCGGATGGTACAGCGCTGCACCGCCTGCTGCTGCAAGGCGGCAAACTCTCCTGCCCGGTTCTCGGGGCGGGGCAGCCCGACAGGCACAGCAGCCAAAAGCTGTTCCAGCGTAGCTTGCAGGCGCGTGTAGTCCTGCGGCGGGTTTTCCGGGGTGAACATCAGCACCACATAACGCGGGTCTGCATACTCGCACTCCAGCTGTGTGCGGCGCAGGGCTTCTGCCAGCGCTGTGCCGGTGCAGCCAAGGGCAGCGGCGTCCAGCGTGAGCTTCATCGGCTCCTGCTGTGCCCCGGCAACTGCCAGCGGCACCGGGCACTGCCGCGCCGCTGCGGCCTTATTCAGGCTGCGGCGCAGACCTTCCAGCGCCGCGCAGCACTGCACCAGCCGCCGGGGGTAGTCCCCTGCCAGCACCGCATTGCAGGCATCCAGCGACTGCAAAATGAGGTAAGAGGGGCTGGTAGAGCCGAACAGCGCCAGCGCGCCCCGCACAGCCGCTTCGTCCTGCACAGGGGCATCGTGCGCCAGATGCAGATACGCACCGCCGGTGACCACCGGCAGGGTCTTGTGGGCAGAGTCGCAGCACATGGCCGCACCCTGCGCGATGGGGTGACAGTTCTGCGGCAAAAAGCGCAGATAGGCGCCGTGGGCGTTATCCACCAGCAAAGGCACGCCCTGCGCCCGGCAGACCGCCGCCAGCGCCGGGATATCCTGCACCCCGCCCAGATAATCCGGGCTGGTGACGTATACGCCAAAGGGGCTTATCCCCTGCTGTGCCAGCGCGTGCAAAGCCCCTGTCAGCGCTTCGGCTGTGACGGGGCAGCTGCACAGTGCACCCTCTGCCTGCGCAGACGGCCAGAGCCAGCGGATATCAAAATCCAGCAGCGCCGCCGCGTACAGCAGCGCCTTGTGGGCATTGCGGGCGGCCAGCAGCACCGGGCGCTTACCGTTTTGCGGTGCGCCTTGCAGCGCCAGAAACAGCATGGCACGGATGCACTGAGACGAGCCCTCAGTGCTGTAATAGCTGTGCGCCGTGCCGAACAGCCGGGTGGCGTTGGCTTCACTCTCGGCAATAATGCCCTCCGGCGCGTAAAGCTCGTCCGCACCGCAGATCTCGGTGATATCCAGCGGCTCAAAGCCTAAAAGGCTCTGCCCCTTGTGGCCGGGCATATGCAGCCGGGCGGTACCGGACTTTGCATAGCTGCGCACAAAATCCACGATGGGGGTGGTCGTGCTCATTCGCAGGCTTCGCCATCGGCGCAGGCGTTACAGGTAGAGCCCAGCTCAATAGGCACCTCGATGCCCTTGGCTGCCAGTTCCTGATTCTCGGCTACCTTGATCATGATAGCGCACTCCATGCGCTTTTTGAACAGCTCGCAGCCGTACTCGTACACGCCGGTAATGCTGCCGGTGGCATGGTAGGAGTTGGCAGCGCAGCCGCCGGAGCAATACAGCTTTGCCCAGCAGTCCTGACACTCCTTGCGGGCGTAGGCATTGCAGTGCTTGAACTCATCCCGCACAGCGGTGTTGGTAACGCCCTTCCAGATATCGCCCATCAGGTACTTGGGGTCGCCCACGAACTGGTGGCAGGGGTACAGGTCGCCCCAGGGGGTCACGGCCATGTACTCGGTGC
>OHWS01000209.1_pt1 | contig 23865 bp, 10 predicted proteins | sample 1579751 | NCBI WGS metagenome assembly OHWS01 (sample SAMEA3882517, study PRJEB24775) | human gut metagenome | biome: human-associated habitat; feature: intestine environment; material: feces | place: Netherlands | collected 2009/2010
TCGTGAGAATCAGCGAATGCGCCGGGGCATCGTACATCGTGACTTTCTGAATTTCCCCGGTCTCCTGCACGGTGAAGTGCACTTCTTCACTGAGCAGATATCCGGTCGGGGCGGTCGTTTCTATCAGTGTATAATCGCCGGGCTTCAAGCGCTCAATACGGTGGGGCTGGCCGTTGGTTTCCCACTCGGCAATGGTGCAGCCACTAGCATTGGTGATTTTCAGCTTCGCACCGGGAAGCTCGTGACCATCCGTCATGTCAGCCTTGGAGATTTCGACCTTGGTGAAGTCATCTTTCATCTCCACGCGCTGAATATCCCCGGTGGGGCCAACCTCAAAGGTAACGTTCTCGGCGCGGACATAGCCCTGCTCGGTGGGAGCCATCGTCTCGGTCAGGGTGTACGTACCCATTGGGATGCGCTCCATATAGTGAGGTGCGCCGTCCGTGACCCATTCAGCAACGATTTTGCCGTCTGCGTCCGTGATTTTCAGCTTTGCACCGCTGATCTCCTTGCCAGTGGCAATGTCGGTCTTAGAAATCTGCACTTTCGTGTAGTCGTCCTGCATGAAAACGTGCTGGACCTCGCCGTCATCCTCGACCGTGAACTGAACGGCATTGGCAGGCACATACCCGGAATTATCGGGTACGAGCGTTTCCTCCAGTGTGTAGGTTTCGCCCGCAACCAGCACAGCCTCCATGTAGTGCGGCGTATCTTCGGACACCCATTCGTCCACAACATTGCCGTCTTTATCCAGCACACGCAGCGTGGCACCGGGGACTTCTTCGTGGGTCGTAATATCGGCTTTGCTGATTTTTACGCGGGTGGGCGCATCCAGCATCGTCACTGTCTGGCTGAATCCATCAGAATCTTTCAGCAGAATCCAACTTGCAGAGTAGGTGATTTCGGCATCGGCGGGCTTTTCTGCAACCTGCTTATCGGCAAAGAACGCGGGAGCCGCCGCGCCGTTCAGATAGGCCTTGTCAAACGTCAGGTCGGAGAAGTCGCTCTCCCGCAGGCATTTGGCAATCGCGCGGTCGTTGGCGGCATCGGTGAAATTCACCACCAGCGTGCCGTTCACGCAGTACCAGTTGGCAATGACAACGCCGTCTGCATCGGGATTCTTGCCCAGCAGCTTATCCCAGAAAGCGCGCAGCTTGGCGGAAATCGTAGCCACGGTATCGTCGGAAAACGCGGTGGGGGAGATAATGCTGCCAGACTGGTATGCTGTATCTTCGGATTCATGCAGAACCCAGACCGCCGTTTCCTGCAAGTAGGCATTATCGTCCGTGGCCTGCTCCAAGCGGAACTGAATCGAGCGGGCGGTGGTATAGCCGTCTGCCGGACAAGTCTCGGCCAAGGTATAGACTTTTGAGGTATCGCGGTTCCCGGCAAAGTCGTGGGAAAGATGCAGCCCGCAAATCACATGAGCCGTATCGCTGCTCTCCCAGCTGTCCACCACATTGCCGTTCCAATCGGTCACGGTCAACGTGGCACCGGGCAGGGCAAAGGTGTCATCGGAATCAGAAGTGAAAGCGCGCTTGTCAATCTCCACGGTGGTCTGCTTGTCGGAGTGCAGGCAGTCAACGACCTGCCATGCAATGAACTGGTTTTCATAGGTGAACTCAACGGGAATCACACTCTGCTCAATCAGGTAGCCGTCCGGCACGCTGATTTCACGCAGATAGTAGCGGCCGCTGTTGGTCGTACAGTCGTGGGCATCGCTGCCGCCGTAATGTTCACCGCGCAGAGGAACGTCTACATCAAAATAGGCAAGGCCGTTTTCATCGGTGGTGGCTGTGCCCAGCAGAGTATCGGCGGCGGCCAGCAGCTCGCCGGAAATACTGTAAATGTCGTCTGCGGTGTACAGCTCATAGACGGCGCCCGCGACCATATTGGCATCAGCCGGGATGTCGGCGCGGTTGCTGCCGCCGTTCAAAAGGGAGGCGCGGGTCTTACAGCCGTCTGTATAGGGCGCTTCATCGGTCAAATCGCAGGTGTCGCGATCCAGCTTATACAGCCCGACACCGACTTTGCCCTCCTCAACGACCGGCAGCACACGGGCGTTCTCAAAGACGAGAATCTGCTTTTCCATCTGCTCGGCGCTGGCATTGCCTACATTTATAATAGAGTAATCGTAGATAACATCGCCATCCTGCGTGTGGTCAGTGACGGCTTTTGCAAGAACCAAGTCGTTGTACTGGTTATCCCAGTCCAGCACCACGGTGTAGGTGTGGTCGGTATGGACAAAACCGTAAGGAGCCTGCACCTCAGAAATTGTGTAGGTGCCCAGCGGCAGTGTGATGGTGACTTCGCCCTTGGTGCCATCGTGGGTTACTTTCAGAAAATCGTAGGTTGCAGTGGTTCGCGTGGGGCTGAACCGGACTTCGTCCACCTGTCCATCTTCGGCAGTGGTAACGGTGGCGACAAGGTCGCCGTCTGCGTACCAGAGCGTACCTTGATTGTCCGGCGTGGGAATGTCGCCCTGCGCGTGGATCTCATAGGTGGCATTGGCAAGATTGTCGGACTCGTACACGAATTGTCCGTTCTCATACCCGGTCAGCACGTTGCCGATTTTGCGGATCTTGATTTGCCCCAGTGTTTCGTGGTTATAGTAGCTTTCGGTGATAACATAGTCATCCATGCCGTCGGCGCTGCCGCCACTGACCTGATACACACGGTCCGATGTCAGCTCAAACACAACATTGTACTGGCGGTCGTTGAAATACCCATGCGGGCCTTCGACCTCAACGATGCGGTACTTGCCCAGCGGCAGTTTCTCCGGGGTCTTCATTTCACCGTTGGAGTCGGTATAGAAAGTGCTGGTCTTTGCCCAGGCATTGCCGGATTTCGGGTCGTTCATCTCCACAAGGGTTTCACGGCCGTCCTCGGCAATATAGTAAAGGTTGAACGTGGTGTCGACAATTTTTACAGGCTTGCCAGTTTCAATGTCGATTTTGACAAGCTGCAAGTAACCCTCCAACTCTTCGTCCAGAATGTTGTAGGTCATGTAGCTGCCGCTGGGCGTTGTGATACTGCCGGCAGGCATAGTAAAGCTGCTCTGCGGGCTGGACGCATTGACAGTGACAAGGAACGGTTCAGCCTGAAAAACATCTTTCGGTACGGTGGTTTCCACGACGATGTACTGGCCGTAAGGAAGCCCCTGCACACGCAGGATGCCTTCCTCGTTCGTGAAGATCTCGGATAAGCGATATTCTTGCGCATTGTTGGTCGGCACCCAGCCAAGACCCTGCCCGTTGGCAAAATCGCCGTCTGCGGTCAAGGTTGCGTTATAGCGGGTGACGACGGCGGTGTCACTCTCGTACATCGTGGCAACAGCCTGTTCTTCGTCAGAAAAATCAAATTTCAGCGTGTCCTGATCGTAGCTGGATTTACGGTAGGCATCCAGAATGCTGGCGGCATCGTAGCTGCCATCGGCGTTTTTGGTGAACTGGTCAGCCTTGCTCAGCAGCGATACACGGTACACTTTGAACCCGGCACCGCCCAGCTTAATGGCAGGGGAGGGCTGCCCGGTGGTGGACACCAGCTTTTGCAGGCTGAACCCGGATTTCAGCACTTCATCCTGCGTCTGGTCTTCGGTGCGGACAACGTAAGTGGATTCATCTGCATAAGTAAGGGATTGATAGTGGTTGACTTCATCACAGAGATAGCCTTTTGCAAAGGACAGGTAGTAGCCGTCATAGGTCTTGCTGCCGTCCAGGGCGCGGCTCTCGGCAACAGCAGAATACTGATTGCGGTAGACATAGTCGGTATATTCCGTACCGCTGCCGGCGAGGGCGGCATAGCTGCCGGTAGGCTCCAGCTTTTTGTTGAGCAGGGGATACTTGCCGGAAAGATAATACTGCCCGTTGGAATCCACGGGGATCACGATGCCGGTGGCGCGCTCCACAAGGTAGTAACGACCTAAGTAGAGATTAGAAAACGCCAGCTTGCCGTCCTTGATGGCGGCGGAGGCTACAAGGTAATCCTTTTTCAGCACCGGGAGATAGTCGGACTTCCATGCGCCGTTGGTAAGCACGGTGGTATGCCAGATGGGGTTGCCGCTGGAATCGGTGATCTTGGAGTAATCGACAATGCCGGAAACGCCGTTCGGATGAAGAATGTCCTCGGCGGCATACAGGTCGTACACGGCACCTTCAAGCGTTGAGTCGCCATTACTGCCTGCGGCCAGATACCGCGCGGCGTCCAAGTCTACTTTGGAGAGCGTGATGCTGCCGAGAACGCGGTCGTTCTGCATTTTGTCGCCATCAGCGTGCATCGTGTAGGATTTTTCATTGTTGGCAATGCCAGTAGGGTCTGTGTCGTAGGTTTTGTCGGTTGCGTGGTCGCCAAACGTAATCGTGACGATGGCCTCACCGGTGTCGATCAGAGTGCCGCCGTTGTTGGTGGTGGTAATATCGGCATTATAGTCTGCATTGCCGAGCCAAAGAGTTTGCCCATCCAGCGCCTTGGTGATTTCAAAGGCATAGGCCCGCTTGCCCAAAACGGAACCTGCCGCACCGGGGTTCGTTACATCCGTCCAGTCGCCATAGTAGCCACTGGGGGCACGGCTCTCCACAACCACAAAACGGCCCTCGTTGCGCTGAGTATAGTAGATGTTATCCGAACCGTTGGCATAGCTGCTGTGGTTGATGACTTTGTAGGTGCCGTCCGGCTGGCGCTCCACCGCATACTGGTTATAGCCACCTGCGGGAATATAGCGCTGGAGCACGGTATCCCATTCATAAATCTTGAACGCTGCATCACCCTTGATACGCTGTTTGGTCTCGCTGTCGATTTTTTCGATGGCAACTTTGACAGCCCACTCGTCGTTTTTCATGAGGTAATCGTTGCTGCTGTTGGCGGGCACGGTGATGGGCTGGCTGCTGCCAAAATCACCGCCGAAAGCATCAAAGCCGTGGGGCACCGTTACCTCGTTGTAGGAGAATTTCAGGTTGTCAAAGTAGTTATGGGCAGCAGAAAGTGCCGCTTCGATTTCGCCATTGACCTGACCTTCGCAGGCGCTCTGTGCAGCAGACTGTGCGGCGGAGGCCTGTGCATCGGCGTCCTGCTCACTGTTGGCGGTAATGCTGCCACTCTGGGAGGCCGACTTGCTGACGCTGAAATGCACCGTCCATGTTACAGAACCATCGCCGCCGTTCAGGTGGTAATTGTCATCTGCCGTATGTCCGCTGGTCGTGACGGACTGCATCCCATCCGGTGTAATTGTCCAGCTGCCGCCGTCAATGTCGGCAGGGATGCCATCAAGGATCGGTGCAATTTCAATGCCTGCGCCATCCACTTTTTCCAATGTGTCCAGTTGGATTTTGTCGGTATTGACCGTATAGGAAAAATCCAAGGACTCGCTGCGCTCATAGCTGGCGCTCCACGGCTTATCCACCGATTCGCCACCGGTTTCAAAGCCGGGAATCTCGCTGTCGCCGCTAAGCACAACCGGGGTATAGTTCAGAACCACAAAGCGCTGCCATGCAGCATTGCTGGGCGTATACAGCGTGCCCACATACACGGTCTTGCCGGTCGGTGCCGCATAGACTTCCGGTGCATTGACGATCTCGGCAGCGATGCTGTCAGGATACTGTTCTGCCTGCCAAGACAGCAGTGCGAGGTAATTGTCTGTTGCGTTATCTGCTGCATCTAAGGCAAGACTCGCAACCGCAGGCGCACCGTTATTGAAGCCTTTCGACCACAAAGTGGCCTGATCCGGCACCCAGCCTTTGTTGAAGTATTCAGCTTCGACCCACACCTGACCAGCGGGGGTATAATTGGCTACCGGTGGATATTTGTTCTTATAGGTAGCACCGGGACCCCATGCCCACTTGCCGCGATCACCGCAGAGGGCAGGCTGACCGCCCAGATAGTTCATCCAACCAACCGAGGTATTCACACACTGGGTAACCTGCAATCCGGCGTAAGTTGCAATGCCTTCATCCGCCGAACACATTGCAACCTGCATTTCCTGTGCAAAGCGATCCTGCAAAATACCCGGCACCGGTGCGGAATCGTCCAGCGTAACATGGACGGTTTTCGTCAGTGTCTGCGTTGCATCCGTGTAAGTCATGGTGACGCTGAAATCCTCACTGGCTTTCACATAGATACCCGCCACGCTTGCGGAAATTTCAGAAAATTCATAATGCAGCTGGCTCTGGCGTTCTTCTTCGGTTGCCGGGGTCAAATCGCCGCTGGTAAAGCTATATCCCAGCAGCTCGACGTTATCGGGCAGCGTAATGTCCGCGCTGCTGCCGTTGGCGGGGTACATAACCTGCATACTGATAGGCACGATGGCGTAGTCCTCGCCATCCATGTGCGGGAATGCAGCAGTCGTGCTGTCCGCATCCAGCAGTGCAGCATCAAGCGCCACCTGCTGGAAAGAATCATCACTGACGCTGCTGTAATCTTCATTGCCCCAGCCCTCAATGCTGATTTTGGTTTCACCAACCAGTACCGGTAGGCCATAGGAATCCAGATAATATCCGGTCGGCTCCTGTGTCAAGCTGGGGTACATCTTATGCCAGATTTCGTACAGTTCGTCACTGCCGCCAGTGTCGCCCTCGGTTTTGGGTTCCTGTTGTGGGGCATCCTCGTCCGAGGATTCATCGGCTGTTTCCGGGGTTGCGGTACTGTAGGCATCGCTTTCGGATTTTGCTTCCTGCGTTGCCGCCTGTTCCGGCGTTGCAACCACAACCGGTCTTGCGCTGTCCTCCGCCAGTGCCCCATAGGGGAGCATACCGCAGCACATCATCGCCGCCATGCAAAGGGCTGTAACGCGCTGCCTCATTTTGAATTTGTAATTCATTGCACACAAGTCCTTTCTTTGTCAAAATTTATCTATATAAAAACAGCGCCTGTGGGTACAGACGCTGGAAAGCCAATAAAAAAGTCCCGGCATTGCTGCCGGGAAAAGCTATTATACGAATTGTCACTTAGTAGGAAAAGTAGCTGAGAAACTGCGGAAGTTCTGTTTCCGGCAGTGTTTCCATGATTCTCAGCGCCATGTACTCCGGGCGACTGATTGCAGGCAGGAACTGCCGCGCATAGACTTTGCCTACGCGGGCACTGCCGACATCACGGATCATCCCTTTTTCGCTTAGTTTCCTCATCAGAGGGTAAATCGTTCGCGGATGCCACGAACCTTTGTATTGCTCGGTGATCTGGCCTAGAACCTGCTGCCCTGTAATGGGGTGCCCGGCGTTCCAGATAATCTGCATAACTTTCATTTCGGACTCGTTCAGCCTTGTCTTTTTTCGTTCCATGTTTATGACCTCACTGAAAAGTTACTGCCCAATAGGTATACTGTCCTGCTTCCGTGCTGCAAAACCAGCATCCGATTCCCATGCTGGAATAGTTGGGCGACACGATGCTGGCGTAATGGTCGGGGCTGCTTTGCCATGCAGCACAAACGCTGCTTGCGGATGCAAACGGACCGGCTGCAATGATTTCACCGCAGACGGCACCGGAATGGTCAAACGAGCCACCAGATGCAAAACTATCACAACGGGAGTTTGCAATAGAACTTAAGCCACCATCTACGGTCAGCGCAGGCAGACCAGCCGCGGCGCGCATGGCGTTGATATTTTCCGCTACCGCCCAGTAAGCTGAATCGGAACTGTCAATGCTCCACCACTGGTCAGTCCCTGCTGCAAGGTCAAACGGAACTGCACCATAGCTCATGGATACTTGCTGCGATGCCTCCGCCTGCTGCACAGGTGCAGCGGTTGCGGCAGGAGCCTCAGTAGGAGCTGGGGTAGGTTTCGCAGTCGGGGCTGCGGTGGGGGTCGGTGTTGCGGTAGGCTCTGCCGTTGGTACCGGCGTCGGATCAGGCGTTGGCGCAGGAGTGGCAGTCGGCGTTGCTCCACTGCTGGTTTCCGGCGTGACCTCTACCAGCACGCTGCTTTCGGGAGTCTCAAGGGTTGTCGGCTGCTGCGCGGCGCATCCGCATAGGGCAGCAACCATAAGGGTCAAAATCAACATAGAGTTTTTCATTCGATTCCTCACAATCTATAAAGGTAAGTGTACAGCGCGGACGCGGCGCAAATCAGAAGATTGCCCACCCACATAAGCAGCTGCGGCAGCGCAATTGGACTAATCAGAAATGCAACGGCGGCAGAAGCTGCTGCTTCCCCATAGCAGCCATCCAGCAGCGCCAACGCAGCAGCAACGCCGCCAAGGAGAGACAACAACCCGCCAAAAGCTCCCACAACTCCATACAGGAGATTGAGGAGAAAACCCGCTGCAAAGAGCACCAGCACGACCGGCACCGCAAGAATCCTGAGAATCCAGAGTAAAGCGACATTTTTTCCAAGTTGAATCAGCATAATTTCCACCTCCACCCTCATCATACAGGAATGATTTTATTTTGCAAGGCTGTCGATTTACCGTTCCAATTCATCATCCGATTGAATCAGTGCATCTTCCGGTTCTTCTTCCAATTCTTCCGCTTCGCCCTCAATGATGGGTGCATCATTACCCACATTCAGCAGGGCATCCAGCTCGGCAAGGCGGGCACTTTTATCGCTCAGTTCCTGCTCCTGCAAGAACGGCTGCTTCAGTTCTTCCTCTGCATTGGTAAGCTGATTTGTAAGCTGTTCCAGACTGCCATGCAGTCGGTTCAGGTCCTGTGGCAGAGCAGAAACTACATTTTGGAAGCGAATCATGTTGCCGGCAGCATCATTACCCAGTTCTGTCGTGTGCGTTGCCTCGCCAACAAGGTGGGCATGGAATACCTTTTCCAGCGGTTTATATTCGACTGTGATTTCAAAGCCTGCATAGTGACCTACCGGCACAAGTTTCGTTGCCCGCACTGCTGCACCGACAAGCCCCAGCAGCGCCTTACCTGCATCCTCGCGCTTATCGTAGGTTTTCCCGTCCAACTCGATAGAAAAGATGAGCTTTTTATCGGCATCATAAGACTGGTGTTCTTTTGCTGTCTGAATATCCTGCTCAAATGCGCGGATTCGATGCTCGGTTCCTTTGATTTGGCGCGGGAAAGCCACGGCTATCGCATCTTCCAATCGGTAATGCTGGCTGGTGTAGGCAGCTTTCAGGGTTCGCAGCCGCGCCACTTGAATGTCCAAGTCCATCTTTTCCTTGATCATGGGGTTACCCGCTGCCAAAGCCTTGACTTCGGCATAGGTGAGCGCAGCTTCGTCCAGATCCTCGCAGCTGCGGGCTGGGGATTTTGACGTCATAATTTGCGAAATAAACTTCTGTTTATTCTCGACAAGCTGCCAGCTGTACGAATCAAAAGTTGACTCTGTAACGTAAATAAATATGGAAACTTCCTTGTTCAGGTTGCCTTGGCGGACCATGCGTCCGTTGCGCTGGGCAATATCAGCAGGTCGCCATGGGCAGTCCAGATGGTGCAACGCAATAAGCCGTGTCTGTACGTTGGTACCAGCGCCCATCTTCTGGGTGCTGCCCATCAGGACGCGCACAGTGCCATTTCTGACTTTTCCAAATAGTTCAGCTTTTTTTGTTTCGGTATCCGCATCATGGATGAACTGCACTTCCTCTTTGGGGATGCCCTTGGCAACCAGCTTATCGCGCACATCGTTGTATACGTCAAAGCCGTCCTCCTTGGGGGTGCTGAGGTCGCAGAAAATCATCTGAGTGGATCGCTGCTCCTTGGTCTTTTCCCAGATTTCATATACCTTATCCACACAGGCGTTGGCCTTGCTGCCGGGGTCATCCGGCAATAAAGGGTTCATGAGCCGCTGGTCCAGTGCAAGTTTTCTGCCGTCATTGGTGATGCGCAGCATGTTATCTTCCGTGGGCTGCACTTTTCCGCTTCGGACCTTTTCGGCGCGGTCTGCCAAGCCTTTGACCATTCTTTTCTGGACTTCACTTGGCTGTAACACCACATTGGTGGGCTTGCCGCCCACCAGTTCCGGCACCGGCAAATGCAGCATATCGGCTGTCTGAATGTCCGCAGACATCTTAAAAAGGCTCATGAGTTCCGGCAGATTATAAAATCGCGCGAATCTGGTTTTTGTGCGGTATCCTGTACCAGTTGGGTTAAGCTCAATCGCTGTAATGCTTTCCCCAAAGGTCGATGCCCACGAATCGAAGTTGAGCAAGCCCTCTTTTTCCAACAAGCCCCTTTGCAGATAGCGCATCATGACGTACATTTCCGTCATGGAGTTAGATATGGGTGTACCGGTCGCAAACACGATACCATGCCCACCGGTCACCTCATCAAGATACATACACTTCATCAGCATATCACTGCTTTTCTGGCTTTCTGTCTGGGAAATGCCCGCAACATTGCGCATTTTGGTGGCAATCATGGCGTTTTTGAAATAATGTGCCTCATCCACCATCAGGCTATCCACGCCCAGATCCTCAAAGGTGACGACGTCATCCTTGCGCTGCTGGTCGTTGAGCTTGTCCAGCTTTTTCTTGAGCTGCTTCCGTGTCCTCTCCATCTGTTTGATGGTGAAATTCTCAGCACGAGAGCTTTTCAAAAGTGCGATTTGGTCAATGACGTCATCAATCTGCCTTTGCAGGTACATATGCTGGCGTTCTGCCGAAAGCGGGATTTTCTCGAACTGGCTGTGCCCGATAACGATGATGTCATAGTTGCCAGTCGCAATGCGGGCGCAGAATTTCTTGCGGTTTTCCTTTTTGAAATCGGTTTTTTTTGCTACCAGAATTTCCGCGTTCGGATAGAGCAGGAGCGCTTCGGATGCCATCTGCTCGGTCAAATGGTTGGGAACAACGATCAGCGTTTTACTGCAAAGCCCCAGTCGTTTCTTCTCCATGGCACTGGCCACCATTTCATACGTCTTACCCGCACCCACTTCGTGCGCCAGCAGGACATTGTTGCCGTACAGCACATGGGCAATGGCGTTCAACTGGTGCGGGCGAAGGGTTATTTCCGGGTTCATGCCCGGAAATTTCAGGTGACTGCCATCGTACTCGCGGGGACGCAGCGCGTTAAATTTTTCATTGTAGATGGCGACCAATCGCTGGCGGCGTTCCGGCTCCTTGAAAATCCAGTCTTGGAACTGCTCACAAATCTGGCGCTGCTTTTCCTGTGCAGCCTGCGTCGCCTCCTTATTCAGCACCCAAGAAACGCTTCCGTCAGCCGCCGTAACTTTATCCCGAATTTGGGTAGAACGCAGGTTCAGGGCGTTCTCCGCAATCAGGTAGGCGTTGGCGCGGTTCGTACCGTAGGTCACCGTTGCTTTGATATTGCCGTCACCAAATTTCTTGTTGGTAATGGCCCAGCTGCCGGTAAACGCTGCGAATTCCACTTTGACCATCCGCCGTGTATAGTAGGGCGCATCCAGCAGTTCCTCCAAAAACTGCTGCACATACTCAGCGGGAATCCAAGTAGCGCCAAGGCGGACACTGATCTCACTGGCTTCCAAATCCTTGGGCTGCACCTTTTCTAGCGCAGCTACGTTGATTTGAAACCGAGGATCATTCGTCGCCACCGCTTTTGCTTCCTGCAATTTTTCACGGACGTTCCCGGACAGGTATTCATCCGCAGGGAGGTAGATAGGATTGCCATCGGTATCGACCTTTACGGGGTCACGGAAGATAATGCCGGTCAGATCGTTGATGACGGACTCGGTGGTTTTCCCGGTCAGCTTGGACATATACGCCAAGTCAACGTGTCCCTGTTCGGAGAGACTGAGCGCCAGTGATTCCTCTGCGGTATCTACATGATCGACTGCCTGTGCGGGGCGGATCGTTCGTTTGGTGAACATATCCGTCTTGCCCTTGAAGTTTCCCTCATCGTCCAGATCTTCCAAGGAGCAGAGCAGGAAGTAGCCGGAATCCTCGCGGAACGCGGATGCCGTGCCACGGCTGTTGATAAGCCCATATTTCTTGCGGTAGGCATCGTATTGGTCGTTCAGACGGGCTTGCAGCTTTTGAATATACTCATCCGGAAAGTTTTCCAGCTGGGCATTGATCAGCTCACGGCAGGTATCCCGCAGGGGCACCAATGCGCGGATGCGGGCTAACGCGGTCTCTCCGCCCTTTACCACACGCATCTTGGAATTTTCGCGGTAGTAAATGACGTCATCCTTTACCGTATAACTGAAATTGCGCACATTGGGGTCCGCATCAATGGTGCCGCTTTCTTCTTCGGCATATTCCTGTTCGTCCACCGGCGTGTAGTCCGCGTGTAAATTGGAGAGCGCTGCATCCAGTTGCTCCGCCAGCGGGCTTTGCTCATTCGGCACACAGGTAGAGCGCATTCCATAGGGACCACTGATCATCTGCATTTCACCGCAGACCATTTCTGGGTGGTTGATGAAATACTGGTTCAGCGGGATTCCGTTTTCTGTTTCTCCAACGTGTATCCACGGTGCGTCCTGCTCCAAGACTCTGCCGCGTTTTTGCAGAAACAGAATGTCGGAGGTCACTTCCGTACCGGCATTGCTCTTGAACGTGGTGTTGGGCAGGCGTACTGCGCCGATCAGGTCACACCGCGCTGCGAGATATTGGCGCACGTCCTCGGATTTCTTATCCATCGTGCCGGAGGTAGTGATGAACGCCATAATGCCGTCGACACGCAGTTTATCTACCGTCTTGGCAAGGAAGTAATCGTGAATTTGAAAGTGCAGCTTATCATACCGGCGGTCGCTGACCTGATACTGTCCAAACGGCACATTGCCGATGGCAAGGTCAAAGAAGTTGTCCGGCAAGTCGGCTTTTTCATACCCTGTAATTTGTATTTTTGCTTTCTGGTAAAGCTGCTGCGCAATGCGCCCGGACAGGCTGTCCAACTCCACGCCGTACAGCTTGGCATTGTGGGTATCGAACTTGCTGTGCCGGTGCCCGAAGAACGCGCCGACACCCATGCTGGGTTCCAGCACATTGCCGCCCACACAGCCGATATGCTCCAAGGCGCGGTACATGGCGTGAATGACCGCAGGCGGTGTGTAAAAGGCTGTCAGGGTGGATTCCCGCGCGGCGGTATATTCGTCCTCGGTCAAAAGGGTTTTCAGCTGTTTGTACTCGGTGTGCCAGTTATCCTTGCCGGGGTCAAAGGCATCTGCCAGACCGCCCCAGCCCAGATAACCAGCCAGAATGTCCTGTTCCTGCTCACTTGCAGGCGCACCACCGGATGCCATGCGCTGCTCGATTTCTTTCAGCGTGCGGATAGCCTGCACATTGGCTGCAAACTTTGCTTTGGCTCCTTCCGGGATGACAGGTTCATACGGTGCAAGGTAGTTCGTGCGATCATACTCTGCAGGTTCCTCACGCGCAGCAAGGCGGTCTACATCCTGCATGACCTGCGATACAAAGGTGGATTTCTCCGGTTTGTCTGCGCTGATTTCCGGTTCCTGTTCCTCGATTTCGTTGATGTCCACTTCCATCAGGCTGTCAAAATCGAGTATTGAGAGAAATTTTCTGTTCATTTCTTCCAAAGAAGAAAACTTCTCTTGTGCGTACAGGGTATCGTCCACAAACTTGCTGATGGTGCAATGCTCCAGATCCGCATTGACCTGAATCGTATGCTGCTCGTCCTCGGTGGTGGTGTAGCCAAGACCGATTCGGGTAAGATTGGAGAAGTCCGGCTCTGTGATTTCAAACTCGTCCTTGAGGTAGTCCTCGATGTAGGAGAGAGCCTGTTCTCTCTGCTCCTGCACCTGAGATTCACGTTGCTGTTCGGATAACACCATGCCGCCGTTGTGGGGATTGGCGTCCAATAGCTGTTGGAACTGTTCTCGGCTGACGGCGCGGCCTACAAGCGGGAAATCTTCATTGCGCAGGTGAACATCAAATTGTCCGACACTTTCTACGGTGAACCGCTGGTCATTTTCAAGGTAAACGGTACTGCCCACTTCGCAGACAGGTTTCTTGTCAGGGATGGGTGGCGGCAGGGGCTTCGACTCTGTCTGCCTGTTTATCCATGCAGGCATCTTCTCGCGTTCTGCATTCGTCAGGTAGCGGTCCATTCGGACAAGATATTCCAGCCGCTTGCCGACCTCTTTCCACTTGAGCTTTTTCTCATACCGCAGGTCATCCTTGAAATCGTAAAGAATGCTGAATCCTTTACCGTCAAAGTTCACGAAGCCGCTTCCACCGTCAGCAAACGTCCAAGAAAAACCACCAATGCCGTACTCTTTTTTGAGGAAAGCTACGGTTTCCTTTTCTGTTTTCTTCTGCTGGAAATGGTTATAGATGCGGTACTTGCCGCCCTCAAAGACGCTGCCTCTTGTAATGATGACGTTCACATCATCTTCCGTTATGTGACTGCCATCGTCCGGCTGGGGTTCTTTGTAGTGGTAAATGGGCAGGGCTGCTTTGATTTTTTCGTCCTGTTCTTCCTCGGAATAGATGTCGTCCACTTCCAACGTGCCCACTTCATCGCCGCGAGAAGCATTTCCCGGCAGGTCAAAGGACAGTTGCTCGTCCTGACTGACATCTTTTTTCGGGTCAATGGCTGCGATGAGTTCGTGGTTATCGACCAGTGCGGAGATGGCAGCAGTAACGCTGTGCCACGACAGATGCGATTCCGCGCTGCGGGTCAGGTAGGACCCCTGCCAGACAAGCAGGCCATTGCTTTCTTTATAGAATCCAACGCGGGTATCATCTTCCAGCAGAAGCTCCGTAAACACGACCTTGTAGCTCTCGCGGATATAGCGAAGTCGGTCGATCAGCAGCGGTGTTTTACTGAAAAAGGAAAGGATGTCCGCATTGGAAGCGCGCGAGGTCGTATCTGCTTTCAGCAGGGACGGCAGCAGCTCTGCCGGAAATTCGGGCATAGAAAAAGCGGAGGGCGATGCTTCGCTCTCCGCCGCTGCGGGTTCTTCGGTTATACTTCGTACAGCATCGGAAGGATCATTTCTTCCGCCTGCTGCTTCAGGCTGTTGCACATCTGTGCCCAGCTCAGCGGGTTCGTCTTGCGGTCGGGCATCTGCGCTTTCTGCATCAGGTCGTGCAGCGTCTTGTCCACCATCTGCTGTGCGTCCAGCCCCATCTTGCGGCAGCTCGACAGCAGCGTTCCCTCCAGCATCATCTGGTCGCACAGGTTCGGCTCGTTCTGCTCCAAGTAGTCCAGCCGCATCCTGCCGTACCGGTTCAGGTTGGTCTTCTTGGCTTTCGGCAAGCTCAGGTTCGGGATCTGGTATCCGATTACGTTCGTGTACATCATCTGTGACAGCTTCCTCTCGACTGGTCGTTTGTGTGGGTGATTGAGTATCTGTATTATGCACTGATTCAGCCTGAATTGCAACACTGTCGCGGGCAAGCTGCATGACCTCGCGCCCCAGCTCATCCATCAAAGGTTCTGCCGCTGCCTGCACATAGCCGCCCAAGCAAAGAGAGATTCGGCTGGTATCAAACTGGGTGACATTCTGGAAAGCCGGGAAATCTTCTTCCCGCACCGGGATACCCAAACGGATGCAGATCATGTACAGGGTGCTTTGTGCAGCAACTTTCTGCAAGATGAACCGCTGATCTTCCGGGTGGCTCCAATTCAGTGCGCTGTCCTCAATGGATGTCGCCAATACGCGGTTGGCGCGGTCGGACAGGGATACAACTTGCTCAGTTGCCCGATCCATTAAGCTGCCCACGGAGTTGACCTGCATAAGAAGTGGCCGGATGGCATCTGTCACTTCCCACGGGGCAGCAGCCTTGTCGCCGGTGAGAACGGTATCTGTCATGGAGAACACTCGTTTGGCAGTGGGTACACCCTGATGGCGTTGCAGGATGATGATACTTTTACTGCCGTACATGACCTTGCGGTGTGCCTGCTCATTCCAGTATTGCATGGTAGCGCAGGCGGTGGCATCGGGGCGCTGGGCGTGGATCAGCAGCTGGTTCAGGTAGGTGGTATGGTAGTTATGCGCTGCCGTATACAGGAACCGCCGCCAGTTTTCCGGTGAGGCTGTGACCTGCGTAGCGGTCTGCTGTGCCAGTTGGAAAATATCTTGTGGATTTGGCATTGCTTTACCTTTCCGGTTCGTCCTGAACCTGTTCTTTTTGGTGCTGGGCTTCGACTTCGTGCAGTTCCGGCAGAAGGTGGCTCACATCCTTGAAGCCAATACTGTCCACATAGTAGGCAGTCTCTTTTCCATTTTTCGTTGTGACCACAATATCACTGGTTGAAAGAGAGCACATATGATAGCGCAGCGGACGATTCGGGGCATTGAACTCCTGAAAGCATCTGTCCAAATCGTAGTTCGTAGGAAGATTTGCTATGTAGACGCTGCTGTAATCGGCTGCATGGATGCGGCTTTTGGAATAGTCATAATTCATAAAGCGATATTCGCAGCCGCCCCTTGTAATTTGATAGATTTGGAGCTTATCCAGATTGTCTCCCGGCTGGGGGTGTTCAGGGGCAACATAGCAGCCGGATTTAAAATTTGCGTCTGCATACTGCTGGATATGGCAGCCATAGTGCCCGACATAGGCATGGGTTACGTCAATGCTTTTTACCGCCCTAATCCGCTTTGTTCCGTCCGTATTTGTCTCAATCACGCGCTGCCCGTCACGCACCTGAAATAGTTCCCGCCCATCTCGGTTCAAGAACCGCGTGAATTGCAAACTGCTGCATAGCTCATGTGCGTAAAGCCATTCTGTAATGTGCATATCCTTTTCCACCTGTACCCATGTATAACCATCCCGCTGGGTATAGGTATGCGGTCGTACCCGGTCCACACCGATTACTTCTACAAGTTTCTTAGCCATTTGGGGGATTTGTGCATCACTACCGTCTGCGTAGGGGCCGCGGTAGTCATCGCACAGGTAATTGATGCCATTTCGCACCTGTATGACTGCAACCTCTCCGTCCGGATTCTGACGATCAACACCTACCACCAATCGTGCATAAGGGAATCTTGCCCGTTCATTCCAAGTGCGTTCGTTGTTATAAGGCAATTCACGCAGTTGGAGATAACGCTGTTTCAAATCTGCGATATTATCAAAGAATTCCGTTGGTGTTTGCTTTTCAAATTGTTCCGGGAACGCACGGGTCATAGCATCCGGAATCAAGTAATACCGATACTCTGCCATATCAGCGCTCCTCCTCATGTGCTTGCTCATGCGCCATCTGTCGAAAATAGCTTTCCAAAATTTTTAAAATGCGATTTTCCATCTGCTGTTTGGTGCAGCCGGTCGGGAAATACTGCGCTACCTTGCTGATGTTAATATTCAGCACCGGCTCACGCGGCGCAACGCTCGGTTTCTGCGCCGACATGATTTCTTCCAACTTGTCCAGCGTTAAGGTTCCTTCTTTGCTGGCTGCTTTCAATTTTTGTGCTTGTGAGAGGGATGGGGTGCAGTCCTGCGCCTCAGCATAGTCGAGGAAACTCTGCTGCTCGTCTGGGGTCAGGTAGGAAAGTTCAACTGCGGGGTTGAATTTAAGATTCCCGCTGTCTACTTTCTTTTGCAGGTCGGGGACAAGACTGTTCAGCCGGATGTACCTCTTAACCTGTGTTTGAGTGTCCTGTACACCAGCAGCAACTTTTTCTGCCGCTGTCAACTTCGGACCAACTTGGTCCGAAGTTAAATCAGTACGTCTGCCCTGATGTTTTACCGCCTCTAAGCGCATAGCATACGCTCGCGCCTTTTCCATCGGGCTGATATGTTCTCGCTGGATATTGGCATCTACCATGTCGATGATGGCTTGGTCGTCATCAACATTCCGCACCTGCACCTTGATTTTATCCAGCCCTGCAAGCTGCGCTGCATGAAAGCGCCGATGCCCGGAGATGATTTCATAGCCACCCTCGGCGCGGGGGCGCACGGTCAGGTTTGTAAGTACGCCGTTTTCCTTGATGCTGTCCACCAACTTCTGCATATCTTCATCGTCACGCACCTCGAAAGGGTGATTGACAAAAGGATGCAGCTCGGAAAGCGGCACTTCCGTAACAAGGTCGCCGCTTTCTCGTTGGCGGTCAGCCTCTGAGGAAAACATATCAGCGATCGCGGGCATCTTCATCGCGTTCATAAACTTGTTCTTCGCGGCCATGACCTAATACCTCCTGCGTAAAATCAACGTATGCTCTTGCGCTGCTGCTTTTGGGTTCGTACAGGATAGTGGGTGCTGCAAACGCCTGACTTTCCTGCACTTTGACGTTATAGGGGATCTCCGTAGTAAATACATGGAGCGTTCTCCCATACTTGGCGCGGACATCATGAGCATAATGTTCCGAGACCTTTGTATGCTGGGTCATCGTCAGCAAAACGCCCCTGATATGCAGTCCGGGGTTGATTTTGCGTTGCACGCTGGAAATCGAATTTGTCAGCTGCGACATACCAACCACCGAGAACGGCTGCGCCTGCATCGGGATGATGACCTCGTTGGCAGCGGACAGCGCGTTTGTCAGCAGAAGCCCCACGGAGGGGGAGCAATCAATGATGCAGTAATCATACTGGCTGCTGTACTGCTCCAGACAGGTTTTCAGCAACACCTCGCGGCACATCATGGTGCCCATTGCCAGCTCAAAGCTGGCCAGCCGGAGATTGGATGGAATGAAATCCACCTGTGGTGCAGAGTCATCCGTGCGCTTGCTCTGATAAACGCACTCTCTGTGGGAGAGGGGCTTTTCATAGGCAACTTTCATCAGCAGCTCTGTGATTGTCTGCTCAAGGTCCTGTTCAGGCGGGATACCGCAGTAGCAGGACAGATTGCCTTGCGGGTCAAAATCCACCATGAGTACGCGGTAGCCCTGCTGGGTAAGGGCAATGCCCAAGTTGTACGCGGTAGTCGTTTTGCCCGCACCGCCCTTCTGGTTTGCGATAGCAATAGTTTTCATCTGGTTTCCTCCAAAATATCATCCAAGCTGATACAGTGCTTCTGATATTCCTGTGTGACCTGCACCAGCGTGTCGTTATAATCCTTGCCGATAGTCGGCGGTCGGTCCTCTACGGTTTTGCCGCTGCCCTCCAAGTGCTTAATAATGTCCTGCGTCCGCGTCCGCCCGGCTTCGTCATTATCAAGACACAGAACGATGTGCGTTATGTTCGGGTAGTATGTAAGAAACGCATCCAGTGCAGCGTAATCCGTACCGCCCAGCGCCAGATAGTGAACGCCGCGCCAATTTCCGGTGTGCTGCATGATTTTCAGTGATGCGCCTGACATGGCATCTATGGGCGCTTCGTACACTTCCACCGTGTCGGCAGTGGCAGCAGCTTCGATGTAGAACGGATATATCTTCTTGCTGCCGGGAATATCACGGCGAAACTGGATTTGCGAACAACCGCGCAAGCTGCCGCCTTTGGGTTCACCGTTTCCATCGCGCCCGACAAATACACAATTCGGATGATCCTTGAAGCTCGTCTGATACAGGATTTTCTTTTGCTTACAGACCGTCAGAACATTGGGGTGGATGCAGCGCTTGCGAAGATAGGCAGTAGCAGCGTAGTTGTTCTTATCTGGCTTCGGCAGCCTGAATTCCTTTGCCGGTTTCTTCTCGGCAGGGTGTGGGGGCGTTTTTACAGGTTGGAAAGAAGGACGGACACCGCCCTGTATCCGATTGATTTCCCGCACCGCTTCTACAAACGAAACGCCCTCGACCGCTATGAGATAGTTCAGTGCGGTGCGGCCGGTAGCTTTCGTTTTGAAGTACGTCCACGAACCATCCGCTGCAAAGGTCAACGAACTGTGCCCTTTGTGGCGGAATTGTCCGGGTCCTTCCGGTTTGAAGTTGTCCGGCTCGCACAGCTGCATATACTGGTACAGATTCATCTGCTTCGCTTGGGCGATTTCCTGCTCTGTTACACCGGGCATACTCTACCACCTTATTCTGTTTTCCTAACTGTAATTTATATTCTCAGTATCACTATAATCAGTCTAATTATTATCAGTATTAGTTCCGTGTGATTTTCAAGAATCCAGAAGTGTGAAAATCACATATCAAGAATCACCTTTTTCACAGCTCTTGTCATTTATCGTTGCTGCGAAGTTTTTTACATAAATCAAATTCGGTCTACCAAGCCCCTGTCGCTTGCGCTCGATAAGCCCTGCCTGCTTTTCCAGTTCCACCATCAGGCGCGTGGCTTTCTGGTTGGCACAGTTCAGTGCATCCATGATTTCCTCCACGGTGAAGATAATGTAAACCTTGTTCTGTGCATCTAACCATTGATTTTTCAGCGACAAACTCATTCGATCCAGCAGAATCCCATACAGTACCTTGGCATCGGTGGACAGCTCCCTGAAGTTCGGCTCTGTAAATAGCGCTTTGGGTATGCGGTAAAAAGAGAACTGCTCGGCTTGTGCGCCATAAAAATATTCGTATTGCATCTCACTTCTCCTGCCTAAAAATGGGTGCAGCTAAGAAAGCCCACAAAACTACATTTCGTAAGCTATTACATATTGCATTTTTCTTATCTTTCCAGTTCTTCTCTGTGTTGTGGACGCTGGCGGCTAGACCGCTTATGCTCCCAATTCCGCAGCAGTGATATGATGACATTTTGCATCTGCTGCGGTGTATAGCTGGATGGGAAGTATTGCTGCACATCCGATTGATTTAAGAAGAACTTCTGTCGCTGGTTCGGCTTTTCTTCTGTCAGTAGGGTATGCAGGTAATTCTCCGTCAGCGTTCCATTTCGGCTCATGTCTTTTAGTGTTCGAGACTGAACCAAAGACGGTGTAGCATCACACATATCCATTTCTTCTTTGAGCCATGTCTGATGTTCCCCTGTCATATAGGAGATTTCGACCGCTGGGTTGAATGCAATGCGACCGTCATCGACCATTTGCAAAATAGATGGAATCAGATAGGTCAATCGAATATAGCGTTGTACTTGCTTGTAGCTTTCCCCTACTTCTTCGCCAATTACCGCTTCCGACCTATTGTACTTTAACTTTGGGACAACTTGTCCCAAAGTTGCTCGTCCTTGATGTTTCAACGCTTCCATGCGCATTTTATAAGCAAACGCCTTCTCACTTGGCAGCACATGCTCACGCTGGATATTGCTGTTGACCATCAGGATCGTGGCTTCGTCATCGTCTATGTATTCCACTCTGGCAGGGATGCTTTCGATGCCGAGTTCTTTACAAGCCTCCCACCTGCGATGTCCGCTTATCACTTCATAGCCGACACCAACCTTTGGTCTGACGATGATGGGCGTAATGATGCCGCTCTCTGAAATACTGTCTACCAATTCACTGAATTCCAGATCATGTCGGATATGGAACGGATGATTGGAGAATGGATGCAACTTATTTATTGGAATAGTTTCCTCTTTGCTTGCTCTGTAAGCAGGCGATGTTTTCCTCGTCATGCTGCGTACTCCTGCGGTTTTTTGATAGCTCTTAAGTACCCCGATTTGACCCCAAAAATGTACCCAAAAATCGTATACTTTTTGCTGAAAATGTACCCAAAGGGCATTTTTGCGTAAAAAAAGCCCCTAACCACTGTAGTACAGCGATTAGGGGCTTGCTATGATTTATAGAACGACCTTAACCGTCAGGTCTTTCCATTGCTTCGGCCAAAGCACGCAGCCACGCGAATTTCGATAAGAACAAGCCTTATCGTAATCCACATTTAATTGTAAAAATCTACGTGACTTAAGCGCGTGGATTTTTAATTGCTGCCTGTGCGGCGGCTAGGCGGGCGATGGGAACACGGTAGGGAGAGCAGCTGACGTAGTCCAGACCAACATTGTGGCAGAACTCGACACTGCTGGGATCGCCGCCGTGCTCGCCGCAGATGCCCAGACCCAGGTTCGGGTTGGTCGCGCGGCCATCGTGGGCAGCCATCTTGACCAGCTTGCCAACGCCGATCTGATCCAGATGCTGGAACGGATCGCTCTCGTAGATCTTGTTCTCGTAGTATGCGCCCAGGAACTTGGCAGCGTCATCACGGCTGAAGCCGAAGGTCATCTGGGTCAGGTCGTTGGTGCCGAAGCTGAAGAACTCAGCCTCCTTGGCGATCTCGCCGGCAGTCAGAGCTGCGCGGGGGATCTCGATCATGGTACCGACCTGATACTTCATGTCGACACCGGCAGCAGCGATCAGCTCGTCAGCAACCTTGACGACAACGTCCTTGACGAACTTCAGCTCCTTGACCTCGCCAACCAGCGGGATCATGATGTGCGGGGTGATCACATGGCCGGTCTCAGCAGAGACGTTCAGAGCAGCCTTGATCACAGCGCGGGTCTGCATAGCAGCGATCTCGGGATAGGTAACAGCCAGACGGCAGCCACGGTGACCCATCATGGGGTTGAACTCGTGCAGGCTGACAACAACGTTGTTCAGCTCCTCGGTGGTCATACCCATGTCCTTAGCCAGAGCCTCGATGTCCTCGGCCTTGGTGGGCAGGAACTCATGCAGCGGCGGATCCAGATAACGGATGGTCATCGGGCGCTCACCCATGATGCGGTACATGGCCTCGAAGTCACCCTGCTGGAACGGCTCAACCTTGGCCAGAGCAGCCTCGCGCTCTTCCACGGTGCGTGCGCAGATCATCTCGCGGACAGCCTTGATGCGGTCCTCAGCGAAGAACATGTGCTCGGTACGGCACAGGCCGATGCCCTCAGCACCCAGATCCACTGCCTGCTGTGCGTCACGCGGGTTATCAGCGTTGGTCATGACCAGCAGCTGACGTGCTGCGTCTGCCCAGCCCATGAAGCGGTTGAAGTTCTTGTTGCCGGTAGCGGCCACGGTAGCGACCTGCTCGCCGTAGATGTTGCCGGTGGAGCCATCGATGGAGATCCAGTCGCCCTCGACGAACTTGTGGCCGTTGATCTCGAAGGTCTTTGCCTCCTCATCGATCTTGACCTCGTTGTCGTTGCCGCAGCCGGAAACACAGCAGGTGCCCATACCACGGGCAACAACGGCTGCGTGGCTGGTCATGCCGCCGCGGACGGTCAGGATGCCCTGAGAGACCTGCATGCCCACGATATCCTCGGGGCTGGTCTCCAGACGCACCAGAACGACCTTCTTCATCTTGCCGGACTTGACCATCTCCTCTGCCTCTTCAGCAGTAAAGACGATCTGACCGCAGGCAGAACCAGGAGAAGCTGCCAGACCCTTGCCGACGACCTCTGCAGCCTTCAGGGCAGCAGCGTCGAACTGGGGATGCAGCAGGGTATCCAGCTGCTTGGGCTCCACGCGCAGGACAGCCTCCTGCTCGGTGATCATGCCCTCGTCCACCAGATCGCAGGCGATCTGCAGAGCAGCCTGTGCGGTACGCTTGCCGTTACGGGTCTGCAGCATATACAGGTGGCCGTCCTCAATGGTGAACTCCATATCCTGCATATCGCGGAAGTAGTTCTCCAGACGGGTAGCGATCTCGACAAACTGATCGTACACCTCAGGCATCTGATCCTTCAGGTGGCTGATGGGAGAAGGAGTGCGCACGCCGGCAACAACGTCCTCGCCCTGTGCATTGATCAGGTACTCGCCCATCAGCTTCTTAGCGCCGGTGGCGGGGTCACGGGTGAATGCAACGCCGGTGCCGGAACGGTCGCCGGAGTTACCAAAGGCCATCTGCTGCACGTTGACAGCGGTGCCCCACTCGTAGGGGATCTCGTTCATCTTACGGTAGACGTTTGCACGGGGGTTATCCCAGCTGCGGAACACAGCCTTGACAGCCTCGATCAGCTGATCGCGGGGATCCTGCGGGAAGGGACGGCCTTCGTTCTCCTCGTAGATCTTCTTGAAGGTGCCGACCAGTTCCTTCAGGTCGTCAGCAGTCAGGTCAACGTCGTTCTTGACGCCCTTGGCTTCCTTCATCTTGTCGATCTCGACCTCGAACAGGCTCTTCGGGACCATCATAACGACGTCGGCGAACATCTGCACGAAGCGGCGGTAGCAGTCGTATGCAAAGCGGGCGTTGCCGGTCTTCTTTGCCAGACCCTCAACAGCCTCGTCGTTCAAGCCCAGGTTCAGGATGGTGTCCATCATGCCGGGCATGGACTGACGTGCGCCGGAACGGA